>Ga0265323_10000016_pt1 | contig 96953 bp, 86 predicted proteins | sample 41225metaG_FD_193580 | JGI IMG/M metagenome (GOLD analysis project Ga0265323, IMG submission 193580) | Rhizosphere microbial communities from Carex aquatilis grown in University of Washington, Seatle, WA, United States - 4-12-25 metaG | ecosystem: Host-associated > Plants > Roots > Rhizosphere...
GCCGCCACCGCCACCACGTTGCTCGCCACACTGACCGGCAGGTTGGTGTTGCTCGTCGTGCCGTTGCCCAACTGGCCATAGGAATTGTTTCCCATCGCCCACAGCGTCCCGTCCGTTGTCAGGAACAGAGAATGACTTTCTCCCGCCGCCACCGCTACCACATTGCTCGTCACACTGACCGGTGTGGAGTTGTAGGTGCTGTTTGTCCTGTTGCCCAACTGCCCATTTTGGTTTTCCCCCATCGCCCACAGCGTCCCGTCCATTGTCACGAACAGAGAATGACTTTCTCCCGCCGCCACCGCCACCACGTTGCTCGCCACACTGACCGGCAGGTTGGTGTTGCTCGTCGTGCCGTTGCCCAACTGGCCGTATTGATTGTTCCCCATCGCCCACAGCGCCCCGTTCGTCTTCACAAACAGCGAATGATACTGTCCCGCCGCGACCGCCACCACATTGCTCGCGACACTGATCGGCAGGCTGGTATTATTGTAAGTGCCGTTGCCGAACTGGCCGTATTGGTTGTTCCCCATCGCCCATAACGTCCCAGCCGTCGTTACGAACAGCGAATAGTCTCCTCCCGCCGCCCCCGCCACCACGTTGCTTGCCACCGTGATCGGCAGATTGGCGCTGGTCGTAGTGCCATTGCCCAACTGGCCAAAGTTGTTATAACCCCAAGCCAGCAGGGTGGAATTGCCCACCGCCACCGAGGCGGGCAGGCTGATGGCCATACCGCTTGCGTTGGTCTCCACCGCGTAATAAGTGCCAGAATTAGTCATGCCTGCATTTGCCACCGTCAGCGTGCTGTTGGTCGCCCCCAAAAGCAGCCGACCATCCTTGAACCATTGATACGTTTGCGTCGGATCGTTGCCCGCCGCCACGCTCAACGTCATGGTGCCACCCGTGGCCACCACCTGGTTGGTCGGTCCCGCAGGCGCGATGAGCAGCGTATTGGTTGCACTGCCGAAGTAAATTGGATCGCTGATGGTGCCGACAACAGTGTAACTGCCGCAGTTCGTTGGCGCGACGGAAGAGCCATTGTAGGTGAAGATCACAGTCAGACCGGAGGGTAGAGTAGCTGCCGTGGCGTTGATTGCACTTCCCGTGTAGGTCTGAATTAGGTTGCCCAGTGTCACACTGGCCTTTCGGTTAATGCCAATTGCCAACGAATGACTTGCGAAGTTTCCAGAAATGACATTGGCCACCAACAAATAGGGTAAATTAATCGGTAGGTTGGTATTGCTTGTGGTGCCATTACCCAACTGGCCATTGCTGTTATACCCCATCGCCCACAGTGTCCCGTCCGTTGTCACGAACAGAGAATGACTTCCACCCGCCGCGACCGCTACCACATTGCTTGCCACACTGACCGGCAGGTTGGTGTTGCTCGTCGTGCCGTTGCCCAATTGGCCATTGTTGTTTTCCCCCATTGTCCACAGCCGTCCGTCACTGGTCACGAACAACGAATGAAACAATCCTCCTGCCACTGCCATCGCATTGCTCGCCACATTGACCGGCAGGTTGGTATTGCTCGTTGTGCCGTTGCCCAACTGGCCATCGTTGTTTTCGCCCATCACCCAAAGCGTTCCGTCAGTCTTCAAATACAACGAATGCCTGAATCCCGCTGCCACCGCCACTACGTTGCTTGCGATACTGATGGGTGTGTGGGCGTCGTTCGTCGTCGCGTTGCCCAATTGGCCAAAAGCATTCCATCCCATCGCCCACAAAGTGCCGTTCGTCTTCAAAAACAGCGAATGATATTCGCCTGCCGCCACGGCCACGACATTACTTGCGATACTGACGGGGTTTTGAGCGACATTCGTTGTGCCGTTGCCCAATTGACCATACTTGTTATAGCCCATCGCCCACAATTTTCCATCACTGGTTACAAATAATGAATGAGACGTTCCCCCTGCCACGACCACGGCATTGCTTGCGATGCTGACAGGCGTGTGGGCGTCATTCGTTGTGCCGTTGCCCAATTGACCATACTGGTTATAGCCCATCGCCCACAATATCCCGTTCGTCATAATGAACAATGAATGATTTGCTCCCGCCGCTCCCGCTACAACATTGCTCGCCACCACGATCGGCATGTTGGTGTTTATAGTCGTGCCATTACCCAACTGGCCATAGCCGTTATATCCCCAAGCCAGCAGCGAAGGGGTGCCCACGGTTACCGAGGCGGGTAGGCTGATGACCATTCCGGTTCCGTTGGTCACCACCACATAATACATGCCGGAATTGGTCACACCCGTGTTCGCCACCGTCAGCGTGCTGTTCGTCGCGCCCAAAATCCGTCGGCTGTCCTTAAACCATTGATAGGCCAACGGAGTGCTGCCTCCCGCAGTTACTCCCAGTATCAGCGTCCCGCCCATGGCCAAGACTTGATTGGTCGGTCCCTCAGTAATTGTCGGTGGCAATTGGGCGGTTGCGCAACTCGGGCTAGTCAGCCAGCCGGCCAGCAACAGACAGATGACCAAAACCGGTGGAAGTTTTTTTATCAATTGTTCAGGTTTGGCTGCCCTTGGAGCATGGCGGGCGCATTGAGACATAATTGAAACAACCAAGGGTTTCATAGTTCTAGTTTATCCGGCAAATCGGATTTTAATGCAAGCTAATTTCAACGAACCACGACGGCCTCATCTGCTTGTTCGTCGGTTGTCAAACCATGGCGCTGGGCGTTCTTTCGTCGCCAGAATTGGCCGATGGTTTTCGTCGCATCGTCCAGCTACTCACGATTCGCCAGTAGCGCGATTAGTTCGACGGTGTTGAATAACTTCACCGCATTTGTCCGGGGTTTGCCGAGCACTCGCAGTTTTCCCGCACTGACGAGAAGTGCGAAATTAATTATGCGCTGGCGGCGGCTTTTTTCCGGACGGCAAGGAAGTTCAGATACTCGATCAATCGCTGTTTCATTTCCGTGCGCGGGACGATGGCGTCAATGAGACCATGATCGAGGAGAAATTCGGCGGTCTGAAAGTTCGGCGGCAATTCGGCCTGCGTGGTGTCCTTGATGACACGCGGCCCGGCAAAACCCACCATCGCGCCCGGCTCGGCCAGGATCAGGTCGCCCAGGCTCGCGTAACTGGCCATCACGCCCGCCGTGGTCGGATGCGTGAGCACGCTGATGAAGGGCAGGCGCTGACGCGCGTGGTAGGCGAGCGCGGCGGCGGTCTTGGCCATTTGCATGAGGCTGAACATGCCTTCGTACATGCGCGCGCCCCCGCTGCTGGAGATGATGATGACGGGCAGCTCCTTTTCCGTCGCGCGTTCGATGAGGCGCGTCAATTTTTCGCCGACGACCGACCCCATCGAACCGCCGAGAAAACTGAAATCCATCACGCCGAGCGCGGCGCGTTCCCCGCCGATTTTGCAAATGCCGGTGACGACCGCGTCCTTCAACGAAGTCCTTTTTTGATGCGATTCGAGTTTGGAGGTATAGGTGGCCACGCCGGTGAAACTGAGCACGTCCGTGCTTGTCATCTGCGCGTCCATTTCCTCGAACGTGCAGGTTTCGACCAGCGAGTGAATCCGTTCGCGCGAGCCGATGGGAAAATGATGATGGCACTTCGGGCATACCTTCAGGTTTTCGTCCAGTTCCTTGTCGAAAACCATGGTTTCGCACTTCGGACATTTCGTCCACAGCCCCTCCGGAATGTCGCGTTTTTTGGATTTGCCGGCGCCGAGCTTGGGCTTTTTGGGCAACGTCGCCGCCTTGTCGGTCGTCGTCGGAGTCAAGGCCGGCTCGACCGTTTCGAGCCCAAGCGATTTCTTGGTAAAAGTAGTCGTGCCCATGAGTTGTTGAATAATACAATACTAAAGTCCGCGCGCAACTGTCCAGACGCAAACATCGCCCGCCCCCGCGGCCAGAAGCGCCCGGGCGCAGGCGCTCGTCGTCGCGCCCGTCGTGAAAACATCATCCACCAAAATCACCCGCTCGCCGTTCAAACGCGCGCCCGGGCGGATGGCAAACGCGCCGCGCATGTTCGCCGCGCGCTGCTGCCGCGTCAGCAGGGTCTGGGTGGCCGTGGGTATGACCCGCCGGAGCAGTTTTTCGTTCATCGGAATTTGCAGGGCGGCGCTCAGGTGTGCGGCGAGACGTCCGGCCTGGTTGAATTCGCGCTCGCGCTGTTTCACTGGATGCAGCGGAACGGGCGCAATTAAATCCCAATCCTGGCCGCGCAACGCGGGCGCCGCTTCGCGCAAAAACAGGCCGGCGAGAAAAGGTTCGAACCACAACTGGCGCTGGTATTTGAAGCGGTGAATGGCCTCCAGGACACCGCCGCGGGCGACGACCGCCGAGCGTGCGGACCGGAAGTGCAGTTCCATCTCACGGCAGTTCGTGCATTCAAATGGCGTCGTGATGTCACCCGCGAACGGCAATCCGCAGCGTCCGCAAAACGGCGGTTTGATGAAGCGCACCTGCCGCCAGCAGCGCGCGCAAACGTAGCCGTCCCGGGCGGTCGCGCGTTCAGTTTCGCAAAGCTGGCAGATTTCGGGATAGAAAAAACCGAGGCCGGTGCCGAGCCACTTTTGAACTGGTTCAACGAGCGCGGTCATCGCGATATCGCAAACGGTTCGCGCGGCGGTTTGAGGGGCAGAAATCTGACCACCACGAGCGAGACAACGAGCACCATCAAGGCGAGCCAGCCGTCAATCAATTTGCCCGTGCCGCAAAACCAGGTCGCGGCGCGCGGCGCGCCGATGGTGAATGCGTCGTAAGTTTTTAGCCAGAAAATCCAGCCCGCGTGCAGGCCGATGGAAAAATAAAGGTTGCCGGTGCGCTGATACGCGAGGCCGAGCAGGAAGCCGGCGAGCGTGAGATTGATAAAACCGGGAACGAGCACATGGAAATCCGCAAAGCCCCCCAGCATCCGCGGGAGCAGGATCAGTCCTGAATTCCAGGCGACCGGACCGGCAAGTTCCGCGCGTTGCAGAAAATGGACAAGCGCGAAAATCACGCTGCTGACAATCAGTGCGAGTTGCCAGTGTAGAATCCTCCGCAATCCGCCAAAAATGCCGCCGCGAAATAAAATTTCCTCGATGGTGCCAACGACGGCAGCCGTGGCGATTGCATTGAAAATTATGCCCACGATTTTGTGGGCGGTCAGGCCCTGGATAAAAACGCGGTCACCGCCGCCGATGGCGGTTCCGGCAACAACGGCCAGCGAAACGAAACCCAGCAGCAGGCCGCCGTAAAACTTTTTCCACTGGCCGTGAATTTGGACCAGGCCGGTTTCACGCCACGAGGTCGCGCCGAGCGCGCACAGCAACGTCCAGAGTCCGGCCAGCGCGAGAATCAGCAGCGAGCGATTCACAAAGCGGTGAAACGGCGTGCTGGCGATTTGGGGAAACGCATGCCCGGCGATTTGCGCGAGACGGTAAAGCCACGGCGCGAGCAAAGCGCCGCCGATAAACACCACGACCAGATAAATGACCAGCGCCCGGAGCGGTCGCATGGCCGGACAATACGTTTTCGCGCAATTCAAGCCAAGCGTGAATTCGGCGGTTGGGTCCTACCGTAAATTCTGCCCATACTGGCCGGACCCGGCTTGGGAATTGCGGATAACCGGTGAATCTTTCAGGTTGACGTTCCGCGACAATCGCGACAATCGTAACAATCATGAATAACATGCCATCTATTTATAGCCGGCTCTGCCACCCTCCAAGTCTCCGCCTCGCCGCCGTCCTGCTGGCCGCGCTGGCTTGGGGCGGCCTCGCCTTTTGCGGCGAGATTCATGACGCGGCCCGGGATGGTAACTTGAAAAAGGTCAAGGCGCTGCTCAAACATGATCCGGCTCTGGTTTCCCGCAAAGACAACAACGGCGGGATGCCTTTGCACGAGGCGGCGTTTAATGGCCGCAAGGATGTGGCGGAATTGCTGCTGGACAAAAAGGCCGAGGTCAATGCCAAGGACAACAACGGCGAGACGCCTTTGCACTATGCGGCGTTGGGGGGCCACAAGGATGTGGTGGAATTGCTGCTGGCCAACAAAGCCGAGGTCAATGCCAGGGATAACAACGGCAAGACGCCTTTGCACCTGGCGGCGGCCAAGGGCTACAAGGACGTGGCGGAATTGTTGCTGGCCAGCAAAGCCGAGGTCAACGCCAGGGACAACGACAGCATGACGCCTTTGCACCATGCGGCATTCGGGGGCCACAAAGATGTGGCGGAATTGCTGCTGGCCAGCAAAGCCGAGGTCAATGCCAAAGACAACCGCAGCGGTACGCCTTTGCACGAGGCGGCGGCTGGCGGCTTCAAGGACGTGGCGGAATTACTGCTGGCCAACAAGGCCGAGGTCAATGCCAAAGACAACCGCGGTGGCACGCCTTTGCACGAGGCGGCGGCTGGCGGCTTCAAGGACGTGGCGGAATTGCTGCTGGCCAACAAGGCCGAGGTCAATGCCAGGGATGACGTTGGTATGATGCCATTGCAGGATGCGGCGATCATGGGCCACAAGGATGTGGTGGAATTGCTGCTGGCCAGCCAGGCCGAGATCAATGCCCGGGACAACTACGGCAGGACGCCTTTGCATTGTGCGGCGTTTGGGGCCCAAAACCAAAAGGACGTAGCGGAATTGCTGCTGGCCAACAAGGCCGAGGTCAATGCCCGGGACAACAACGGCGCGACGCCTTTGCATTATGCAGCAATTGGGAGCCACAAGGACGTGGTGGAATTGCTGCTGGCCAACAAGGCCGAGGTCAATGCCAGGGATAAAGACGGCAGAACGCCTTTGAAATATGCGGTGTTGAAGGGAATCGGGGTCGTGGCTGAATTGCTGCGCCAGCACGGCGGCCACGAATAAATGGCATGGAAACCGGGCTGTGCCCTTTTGGCATCCAACCAGTCGGCGCGATCAGGGTCTCCGTTCTTATCGCGAACCGTGGTCCCGGAGTTCAAGGCCGGCGTGTGAATTTTTCCGTCACCGCTGGCAATTCCATCTCGTCTGAAGATTTGAGCATTGAAAAAGTTTAGTTCGCGTAGGCGGGCGCGACGTGTTAAGGAATAAACAGAATGGCGCGTGAATCTCAGGAAGCGGTGGCGGCCGGACCGGTGAAGCAGGAGCGGTTCGGGCGGTTCTATACGCAGGAGCTCATCAACCGCGGCGGCATGGCTGAGATCTGGCTGGTGACGGACAGCCGCGGCAAAGCCTACGCGCTGCGGAAATTGAATGACCGGTTGCGGTTCAATTTGCTGGCCCGCCGCCGGTTCATGCGCGGGTGCGAGGTGCTTTCCAAAATCAATAATAGCGATTATATCGTCGGCTATGTGGAGCATGGCCGGCAGGGCGGAACGCTTTACCTGGTCATGGATTACATCGAGGCGGCGAATTTGAAGGAACTGTTCGCGCAACACGACCCCCTCCTGACGGAAAACGTCGCCCAAATCCTGATTGATATGGCGCTCGGCCTGAGCCATGTGCACGAGAGCGGCTTCATGCACCTCGATTTCAAGCCGGAAAACGTGCTGGTGACGCGCAACGGCAATGTGCGGCTGATTGATTTTGACCTCGCGCAGCCGATCCCCGAGAAACCGAAGAAAATGTCGAAGAACCCGGGCACGCCCGGTTACATGGCGCCCGAGCAGTTGCAGCAAAAACCCATTGACCCGCGCACGGACATTTTTTCCTACGGCGTCGCCGCCTACGAATTGCTGACCAACCAGAAACCATTCCCCGGCGAGACTCCCTCGGAAATCCTGGCCGCGCAGATGGACGCTTCCGGGCCATTGTCACCTCGCGAACACAACGCGGACATTCCCGCCGTGCTCGAAAAAGTCATTTTAAAGTGTCTCGCGCGCGACCCGGACAAGCGCTACCCGTTCATGAGCGTGCTCGTGCGCGATTTGCAGAGCGCGCTGTACGTTTAAGGACTGGGGGAATTTTTCGCTGAATCATCTGCAAGTCCATTGACTGAATTATAATGCGCCGTCTGCTTACAAAACTTTGTCCCACGTGGGACAAAGTTTTGTCAATCAATTGAAAATCAATGACTAACAGATCTCAGAAAATTGGCTCCAAGGCCGGCTATTATGCGAGCAGCTGCTTGAGGTGCTGCGCCACTTCCTCAATCCAATCGTTGCCGGGCAATGCATACGGCCGGAACGTCTCAATGTATCCTTCCCGGTCGTTGTAATAGAGCGCCCGGTGCAGGCCGAGCGTGCTGGCATCCGGCGCATCAATCAGGCTGGCGGAGTCGCTGGCGCTCATCTGGAAAAGTACGCGCATCTCGAATTCGGTCAGCGTCTTCCGGCCCAGAAAACGATTCACGTTGTTGTAGGTGTCGCAGGTGGCGATGACATGAAATCCCTGGCTGGGACCTTCGTTGATGAGGCTCATGAGCACGGCGGCGGGGTTGGCGGCGGTTCCGGCATCGCTGCTGGAAAAGCTGAATTCATCCTCCTGCCGGAGCTTCTTGTAATTTTGCAGGCCGTGAATCAAAACAAATGTTTCCGGCGCCCCCGCCGGGTCGGCACTGGTGCGATTCTTTAAATCCCCGGCCAGGCCGTTCATGATTTCCGCCAGGTTGCTGTTGTTGGCCTGGATGATTTCGTGCGGAACCGCCTTGATGACCCGTTGCAGGAATTCACGCTGGGGAAATCCCGGAGGCGAGCTATCGAGCAGGATGAAACGCGCGGATTTTTTTGGATATTGGGCCGCCAGCGACACGAGCGCGACGGACAAAAGCGTCAACGCGCGCTCTTCGCTTTGCCCGACAATCAGGAGGTTGCTGCCGCTTTGCCTTTGGAAAACGGCTTCGGTCGGTCCTTTGATGGAATTGGGCGCGCCCAGCCAGATGCGTGCTTGCGCCACGGGTTTCAAGGAGTTTGCCTGCAACACCGCTTGCAAGGCCGGGTTTTCCTTCACGTCCGCCGGCGCGTTGCCTTCAAACACAAACGGTCCCGGATATTGACTCTGATTTTTATCGGCCCGCGCCCGGATTTTTGCCAGATAACTGTCGCGCACTTCTTCGGGCAGCCATACGGTCTGGAACGGACTGTTGCCTTCGATGGAACCGGCAGAATCGTTGTATATGCCTTCGCCCGGACGCGTGAGCAGGCGCGGGGCCGGGTTGTCCTGGTCCATGATCAGGTAGGCGTCCGCCTCGTTGCACATGAGCGCGATGCGGATGACCATCTGGCCGATGGTCGCGCGGGCCAGCGTGTAGGCGCCGCCCAATGTTTGCGAACCGAGCAGCACGTGAATGCCGAAGGCGCGGCCCTGCCGGACAATGCGGTCGAGCAGAACGGCGGCGGATTGTGAAACGCGGTCTTCCTCCGTGAAAAATTCCTGGAACTCGTCAATGATCAGCAGCGAACGGGGCATCGGCTCGGTGCCGCCCGCCCGTTTGTAACCGGCGACGTCCTGCACGCCCAGTTTACGGAACAGGTCGCCGCGCCGGCGCAATTCCTCATCCACGCGCTGCAGCACGCTTAATCCAAATTCGCGGTCGCTTTCGATGGCCACCACCTTCGCATGCGGCAGCCGGCGGGTGCCGTAGCACTTGAATTCCACGCCCTTCTTGAAGTCCACCAGATAAAACTCGACCTGTTCCGGGCTGCACCAGAGCGCCAGGTTGGTGATGACGACGTGGAACAGGGTGGACTTGCCCGAACCGGTCTTGCCGGCCACCAACGCGTGCTGGCGCGTGCCTTTGCCGATGGCGAGCTGCTGCAATTTGGTCGCGCCGGAACGCCCGATGGGCACGGTAAGTTCCTCGGTGGTGTCCTCCGTCCAGAGTTTGGCGTCCGGGGGAGCGACCTGATCGAAAGGCACCTCGACGCGGTTGGAATCCTTGCTGCTCTGGCCGACTTCATTAAGGAATTGCGTCGCGAATTCCGGGGATGGAGATTTATCGAGGACCAATCGCGTTCCGGCCTTGCGCCAGCCGGACAATTCAAAGCCCTTTTCCGTGCGGACGAAGCCGACGCTGTTTTTCCGGAGTTCATCAGGAACGAATTCCGGGGGCAGGGTGTGCCGCTGGTCCCAATGAATGAGCGTGTACACTCCGCACCGGGCGCCGCTGGCGGCGATGTTCCGCAGCCGCCGCGCCGCCGTGTCGCTGAAGTTCACCGGAAACGAGGCAATGACGAGGAAATGATATTTCTCGGCAATGCTGCCCGCCTGCGCGTTGTATTCCGTAATCGTCTCGTATTCGTTGCGGAGATACATCTGGATGACCTTTTCCATGTGCTCGTTCAATTCCGCGAGCTTTTCCTCGATCTGATTCGTCTGCGTCCAGATGCGGCTGTTGATGTAGCTCTCCTCGTAATCGGCGAGATGCATCAGCGCGGCGAAGTTTTGTCCGAGACCGACCGGGTCAAAAATGGTGAAGCTCAATTTCCCCGGCGGCGTGGTGGAAAGAAGCCGGAAAATGACATTGTTGATCGTCTCGATCGCTTCGTCGCCACCGGTTTTGGCTGCTTCAAAAAGAATCGAGCCGGCGAGCGGGTAGGCGAGCGCCAGCGGGACGGAAAACGCGGACGGTCCCGGAAGCGCCAGGCGCCGGTCTTTCGGCATCACCTCGGCAAATTTCGCCACGTCCACTTCCAGGCGCCCGAATTTCGCCGCGTTTTTGAAATCCTGCGGCGGCGTCCACTTTTTCCAGGCGGGCGACTGCCAGTCGGGGAAAAGCTCCTCCGCGGCGGCGTTGGCCGCGCGAATGGATTCATAAATCAGCTGGAGGCAATCTTTCCACTCCGTTTCCAGCGCCTGCCAGCGGACCTGGTTGTCCGCGTTCAGTTTCGCCATTTTCGCCGCGTGAGCATCCGCGAGTTGTCCCGCCTGTGCGTCCGCCTCCTGGCGCAGGCGCGTGACGTTGTCCGCGTGGTTGCTTTCAGCCTGTTTGAGTTTGGCGCGGTAGGTCAGCTCGTTTGCCAGCAGGGCATGCGCCCCTTTTTCATCAACTTTCTTGCCCCGGATGCCGCGCGTATCATAACCCTCCTTCAAGGTTTGCTTCCATTGTTGATTGAGGGTGCGGTTGGTGTTCTCAAACTCTTTTGTGATTCGTTCCTGTTCCTGCGTGTATCGCAATCCGGCCTGGTCCAGCGAGCCGTCATGCAACCGGCGCGCCTTCGCCAGATTGCCGGCAATCGCGCTGGCAGCCGGTTCGGCCTGGCGCTTTCCGCGTTGATGAATCATCCATGCGATCACCCAAAGAAAAACCAGCGCTGTGCCCGGCATCCAATAAGAGCTGGCGTTCAATCCACGGTGGTGGAGCAGGGGAACCGAGGCGGCGAATCCCAGCATCAGAATCGTTAGCAGCCACATGGGCAGGTATTTGAAGATTCGCGGCAGCGGAATTTTTTTGAACCGGTTCAAATCATCGCGCGTTTGGGACTGGAGGCGATGAAACTCGTCAAACAATTGATTCTCATCCGGGGGAAGATTCGGTTCCGGCCATTGCCGTTGCAGGGAGAGCAGCCGGCGGAATTTGCCGTAACCGCGAAAAGCGCTGCGGGCCGTTTTTTCCAGAAGCACAAAAGCTTCCCGGCTTGCGGCCAGCTTGATTTTGAAATTGTCCAGGGCGGTGGCGGCATTGGCCAGGCCGGCGTCCCGGTTGCGTTCCGCATCCACGGTGCTCTTCTGCAGCCAGTGTTTTTGGCGTCCTTCGCGGTCGGTTCCCTCCATGACCTGCCGGTTGCACGTGAGGTGGGCCTGGGTGATGCGGGCTTTTCGCTTTTCAAACCTGGCCCGGCAATTTTTCTTTTCCGCTTCCAATCCGGTTTCCGCGTCGGCAATGCGTTCGGACAACCGCGCCGCCTGCTGTTGGGTTGCGGCTTCAAATGCCTTCGTTTCGGCGGAGGTGCGGGCGCGAGATTCGCCATTCAATTTTTCCTCCCGGCCGGCAAAATCCTGGAGGGCGCTTTGGAACCGGTCCAAAAGCGCGAGCATTTCATTGGCTCCCAGATGGCTGCTCACAATCTTTGTACCTCAAAGCTAAACGAAACCCGTCCGGTGCGCGAGTGTGATTGTGAGTGCCAATCCAGATTGCGGATTGTAGCAGCCGACGTGAGTCGGCTCAAACTTCTCCGGCTGAAATAATGAGCGGACTCCCGTCCGATGCTACATCAATAAACGAGGACGAGGACGGCAGCGTCTTGAGCGGACTTGACCACATCCTCAAACTTCCGGTCAGTCGTGATTGGCGATTTGAGCTTGGCCGAAACGGCGGGGACAGATTCAAGGAAGTTCAACAGCAAACTGCTCTTGACCGCGTAATTAACATTCTCCGGCAACGCCCCGCTCGCCGCCAGCGCCACCGACGCATCCAGCTTGGCTGACACGATGCCGATGACATTGCCACGGTCATCCACCAGCGCGCCCCCCGAATTGGCCGGCTGCACCGGCACGCTGATTTGAAAATAGCGCGGATCATCCGCCGGTCGAAGTTCGACTTTCCAATGGCGATTTGCGGAGTGTGGATTTTCCAAAATGAGACTCCTCACGTCGTCTCCTACGATAAAATGGGAAGCGGCGTTCGGGAGAAAGCCGCCATTTGAATTCCCGTCACAGTTTGCGGCGCTCTGCCGAGACGCCGCTACGCCAGGATTTCGGCGCGACCAGTCCGCCTGGTTCCCCCGCGGCATTCGGTTGGCGGATTGTAGCAGCCGACGGAAATGACGACGTCGAGATTGTAATGCTGTGTTTCGTAGGTTTTGCCATCGGCGGCAGTTATCCGGAATTTCCGGATAACTGAATCCGGCGGCAATTCCCCCTCTTCAAAGACGTTTTGAATATGTTCATTGATCGTCCGCACATCTTTCTGAAACAACTCCGCTATCAGCTTTTGGGTCAGCCAGATGGATTCACCCTCGAACCGGCATTCGATGCGTGCCCGGCCATCTTCCGTCTGGTAAAGGATGATTTCTGATTTCGGCGGGGTTTCCATGACTCAACCAATCTCCATTAGATTAAACGACCGTCCTCACTTTGGCTATTCACAGTCCTTCCTGACTTTGGTCAAAAGTTCATTCAGCTTGTCCATCACGTTGATGGTTTTATCCACGTTCGCGAAAAGTTCGGTCATGTATCGCTGCTCGAATTCCTGTGCTTTGGCGTCGCGCCAGTGATTCTTGGTTTCATCCCACCGCTTGGAAAGCTCTTTTGTGATGGCCACCAGCCGGTTTTTGCTTCCGCTCAGATTCATGGCTGGTTTTCCCCTTCGCCGGCCGGTTTGGTTTCGGTCTGGGCCGCCGCCGTGCCTGCGCCCGGCGAGGCGATGCCGGCATACGCTTCCAGGGTCTTCACCACCTGGTCCAGATAGCCAACCGCGCGCTTCATGTCGGTGGCCAAAAAACTGTGGAACTGGGTGACCTGCTTGACCAGCGGGTCGGTGCGGTTCTCCAGTTCCCGGTCCCATTTTTTCAGGACCGCCATTTTGGCTTCGGCCTCGCGGTTGGCGCGTTCCGCCCGTTGCACGGCCATGAGGCACAAGGACGTTGATTCATGGAATTGGGAGAGCTGGGCGCTGAACAATTCCGCCCGCGCCGCCTCCAGTTTCCGGTAGCGGACGCGCGTTTCGCCTTCCCAGAGGCGGCGTTGATCGTTTTGCACCCAAAGCCGGGCGCGCAGGACATCGTCGCTCGCCTCCTCCAAAACGGCGCGCGCCCGGCTCAGGAATACAATCAGGTCGGCCCGGAAAGATTCCACGGCTTCAAAGGAAGTGACTTGGGCGCGGTCGGCCATAATTTTTATCGTCCTCGTCCGCGGATTGTTCGATTACGATTGCGAGGAGGAGGACGAGGACGATTTTAATCAGTCAATGTTGGTTCAGATATTCCTCGATGCGCTGGGCTTTTCTCAGCAGGAAAGGCGTGTGTTCCTTGGATAGCTCGACGAACTTCCTCAGCGCCTTCATCGCCAGCCTGAATTCATCGGCAAACTTCTCGTGTTCCTGGTCCTGCCAGGTGTCTCCCAGCGCCGTAAAGCGGGCTTGCAGCAAAACCAGCCGGTTTTCCAGGTCGGTGTTGAACCGGTTCAGTTCGTCGGCAAACCGCCGCACCTTTTCGGGGTCCATGATTGCCTGTGCCATAAATTTCCCTTTCGTTCAGCTTCTTGGCGACCCGCAGATAGGGCGGCTCGCTGGAAAGAACTTAGCATGGAAGCCTCCCGCCGCCGAGTCATTTGTAATCGTAGATCGCGACAAATTTGGACTGCGGCGGGAAGCGAAGAGCCACGCCGCTTTCAGATTTAAAAGTTGCAACTGTTTGCTCCACGCCGTTCCAAAGCGGTGTCGTCGCTGCGCTCTGCCACCGCAGTCCAAAATGGGGACCCGCCGAGACACCCACTGGTGGTTCATCCGGTACCTGCATCGCATTCGTCACATTTCAATCCACGCTGTGGCCCTGTTCCCGGAAACGCTGGAGCTTGTAAATCAACGCGCGCCGGCTGATGCCCAGCGCCTTGGCGGTTTCCGTGCGGTTGGAGTCATGCTGTTTCAATGCCTGCAGGATGGCCTGGCGCTCGATTTCCTCCAGTTGCTGGGCGTCGCCGGCGGGTGCGACGGCCGGCAAGCCCGCGGCTTCGCGCACGCGCGCGGGCAGGTGTTCCGGCAGGATCAGTTCGCTGCGGGAAAGCAGCACCGCCCGCTCCATCGCGTTGCGCAACTCGCGCACGTTGCCCGGCCACGGATACCGTTCCAGGCAGGCGGAAACCGTGTCGGAAAAACGCGCGCGGCCTTTGGTGAATTCCTCGACGAACCGGCCGGCCAGCGGCAGGATGTCCTCGTGCCGCTCGCGCAGCGGCGGCACGTTCAGTTCCACCACGTTCAAACGGTAAAACAGGTCCTCGCGAAAACGGCCGCTCTTGACTTCATCGTCCAGCACGCGATTGCTCGCGGCCAGAATGCGCGCGTTGGTGTGAACTTCGCGGTTGGAGCCGACGCGCTGGAAGCATCCGTCCTGCGTCACGCGCAGCAGCTTGGCCTGAACCGACGGCGACATCTCGGTGATTTCATCCAGCAGGATGGTGCCGTCGTTTGCTTCTTCAAAACGGCCGATGCGCTGGGCGTGCGCTCCAGTGAACGAGCCTTTTTCGTGCCCGAACAATTCGCTTTCCAAAAGCGTTTCCGGAATGGCGGCGCAGTTGACCTTGATCAGGGAACCCGCCGCGCGCGGGCTCCACGCATGGATGACGTCGGCGACGATTTCCTTGTCCACGCCGCTTTCGCCGGTGATCAACACACGGGTCTCGGAGGGGGCAATCAACGCCGCGTCCCGGAACACGGCCTGCATGAGCGGACTGCGGGCGACCACAAAATCCGGCAGTTGCTTTTCCTGGTTGAATTGCAGCGGGACGGATTTGGAAATGCCGATGGCCTGGCGGACGCAGGCCATCAGTTCATCCAGATCAATCGGCTTGGCCAGATAATTCACCGCGCCGTCCCGCATGGCGGCGACGGCATCGCGGACGTCGGTGAACGCGGTGACGAGCAGGACGGGCAGGGAGGCGTTTTCCTTGCGCGCCAGCCGCAGCGTCTCCAGCCCGGAAAGTCCCGGCATCCGCACATCGGAAATCATCATGCCAAATTTTCCGGCGCGGAGGGTTTCCAGGGCCTGCTGCCCGGACTCCGCCGTGACGGTTTCAAATCCTTGGGTGCGAAGGAAAGTGTTCAAGAGGCTGCGCTGCCCCGGATCGTCATCCACGATGAGGATGCGCGGTGATTCGGCGTTTTTTTTGCGCAATTCGGTTGCCACGAGCCAAGGTTAACTGAAAGGAATGGCCGCCAAAAGAAATTTTGGTCCGGGTCTTGGAGAGCATTGAAAAAGCCTAAGCCGCATCTATTCAATGAAACCACGGATGGACACGGATGAACACGGATTAAGACAAGGCAAAGGGACTCTTCAGCGAATCTGAATGGCCTTACATTATTGATAAAATTCATTTGCACAGAAGAAATCCTTTTCCTATCCGTGTTCATCGGTGTCCATCCGTGGTTAAAAGATTTTTCCGCTGCATGGAATTGCCAGAGGTCAGGGAAGAAATCAGCTTCAGAGCTTCAGTCCTCGTAAACGCGGCGCGCAAATTCTGCGCGGCCGATGGGAGACGGTTGAGCAGCGATTGCGCACTTCGTCCCACCCGCTCCCCGGAAACCGCGCTTTTTCACATTGGTATGTTACTTGCATTACAAAAATCACAACCGACGGGCAACATGTGTGTGTTGTTCCACAACGAAGCAAAAAAGCAAGCAACATCCCAAATGCGAGAGGAGATTATCCGATGAAAGCAAATCAATTATTGACGATATGCGGAATTGCCGCGGCTCTGTTTTTGAGCGCCGGCAGCGTTTCCGCCCAAAATGACAATGGCGGTGGTGGTGGCGGTCGCCGCGGCGGCGGCAACTTCGACCCGGCGCAAATGCAGCAGCGCTTCATGGAACGCGTGCATGATGAACTCGGCTACACCAACGACACCGAATGGAATGCCGTTCAACCGTTTGTTCAAAAGGTGTTTGATGCCCAGCGGGACGCGCGCGGCAGCGGCATGGGCCGCTTGTTCGGAGGCCGCAACCGCGGCGGTAATGGTGGCAACGGCGCCAATGCCAACGCCAATGCCGGCGGAGGTGGTGGCCGTGGTGGTATCTTCGGCACGCCCAGCCCGGAAGCTGAAGCCCTGCAGAAGGCCATTGATGACAATGCGCCCAAGGCGCAAATAAAAACCGCACTGGCAAAATACCAGGCCTCGCAAAAAGCCAAGCGGGACAAGCTGGTGCAGGCCCAGGAAAACCTCCGCAAGTATCTCAATACGAAACAGGAAGCCCAGGCCACTCTGCTCGGATTACTCGAATAACCAATCCAAAAGAGAAGCTGGCGCCCAAAACATATGGCTGAAACTCCCGCCCAAGCCGCTCCGTTGAAACCGTTGCTGGACCGCATGGTCGCGGCCCGGCAACTGTCGCTCACCGACGCGGAGTCGCTCCTGCGCGCGAAGTCTCCCGCGCAGACCGAGGAAGACATCCTGCGCTGGCTGGCCAAGGAATATGATCTCGCCTACACGACTTTGGATGACGTGGACCCGGACCGTCAGCTTCTCTCTCTTTTTCCCGCCCGCATTCTGCTGAAGGAGGAACTCCTGCCGCTCAAGCGCCTCAACGGCACCGTCGAGGTCGCCACCAGCCGCCTCTTCGCCACCCAGGGCCTCGACGCGCTGAAAACCATGACCGGCTTGAACCTCAAGCCCGTCCTCGCTTCCAGCGAAGCCATCCAGCGCGAAATCAAAAAGCGACTCGGCGTCGGCGCGGACACGATTGGCACGCTCGACGAGGAAAAGGGATTCCAGGTCGTTGACGAAAATGCCGAGGACACCAACCTCGACGAGGCCGAGGAGGACGAAGCCTCGATCATCCGCTTCGTCAACCAGGTCTTGAAGGACGCCATCGAGCTGCGCGCGTCGGACATTCATCTCGAACCGTTCGAGGACGAGTTCCGCATTCGCTACCGCATTGACGGCGTGTTGCAGGACGTTTCGGTGCCCGCGCAACTCAAGCGCTTCCAGCCGGCCATCGTGTCGCGCGTCAAAATCCTGAGCCATCTCAACATCGCGGAAAAACGCCTGCCTCAGGACGGCCGCATCCGCATCCGTCTCGACGACGCCGAGGTGGACATCCGCGTCTCGGTGATTCCGATGCTGCACGGCGAGGCCGTGGTCATGCGTTTGCTCCGGCAAAACGCCACGTTGCGCGGCATGGGCGAACTGGACATGGACCGGCGCGAACTGGATTGTTTCCGGCGCGTCCTCCAACTGCCGCATGGCATCATCCTCGTCACCGGCCCCACCGGCAGCGGCAAAACCTCGACCCTTTACACCGCCCTCAACGAAATCAACGATTCCGTCCGCAAGATCATCACCGTGGAAGACCCGGTCGAATACCAGCTCAAGGGCGTCAACCAGATCCAGGTCAACGAAAAGTCCGGCCTCACCTTCGCGCGCGGACTGCGCTCGATTCTGCGCCACGACCCGGACGTGATTCTCATCGGCGAAATCCGCGATCAGGAGACGGCGCAAATCGCCGTGCAAGCCTCGCTCACCGGCCATCTGGTTTTCTCCACCCTGCACACCAACGACGCCCCTGGCGCCGTCACCCGCCTCGTGGACATGGGGATTGAACCCTATCTTGTGGCGTCATCGCTCGAAGCCGTGCTCGCGCAACGCCTCGTGCGCGTGCTGTGTACGCATTGCAAACAGGTTGACGACTCGCCCACCGCCCAGGCTTTCAAGGCGCGGCTGGGCATTCCCGCCAGCGCCACGCTGTACCGTTCTGTTGGCTGCCGTGAATGCCGCAACACCGGCTTCCATGGCCGGCACGCGATTTTTGAGTGGATGGACAGCGACAGCGAAATCCGCCAGTTGGTTTTGAAAAACGCGTCGAGCGACCAGATTCGCGAAGCCGCCCGGCGCGCCGGCATGAAAACGCTGGCCGAAGACGGCTGGCGCCTGGTCCGACAGGGCATCACGACGGTTGAAGAAGTTTTGAGCGTGACCACCGCCAAGGAAGTGGAGCGGACGACCAAGAACGAAACCCAGGACGCCGCGGCGCAAACCCCGGCCAGCATCGCGGTATCACGTTGAAGTTATGAAACCGGAACATTCAACTTCCAACATTCAAGTTGGTGAAAACGGCGGCTCCGTTTGTTGGGCATTCGATGTTGAAGGTTGAATGTTTTTCGAGAACTAAAATGCCGACTTTTTCCTACCGAGCCTTGCAGACCGACGGCACCATGGCCGAGGGACAGCTTGACGCCCCGGGCCGGCCCGACGCGTTGCGGCAGGTGGAAACGCTCGGCTTGCGTCCGGTGAGCCTGGCCGAAAAGGCCGCCTCCGTGCCGTCGAAAAATGGTTCCCCGTTGCCGGCGTCATTCGGAAACCTTTCCTTCAAGTTCGAATCAAAAAAAGTTTCCGCGAAGGACCTGGAAAATTTCACGCGCCTGCTCTCCAGCCTGCTCGCGGCGGGCGTGCCCTTGAGCCGCGCGCTGGTCATTCTTTACAAGGAAGCCTCCTCGACCGCCGCCCAGGCGAAGTGGAAGGAAGTCCACGACCTGGTCATTGACGGCATGTCGCTGGCCAACGCGATGGCGAAATCGCCGGAGACGTTTCCGCGCGTTTATACCGCGATGGTGGAAGCCGGCGAGGCGGGCGGGTTCCTCGACGTGGTGCTGGCGCAAATCGCCGATTTCCAGGCGCGGGAAAAGGATTTAAAATCGAAGGTGACAACCGCGATGGTTTATCCGTGCATCCTGCTGGTGCTGGCGCTGGTCGTGCTCACGGTGTTGCTGGTTTTCTTCATTCCGAAATTCCAGAAGGTCTTCAGCAGCGTGCATGGTACTCTGCCTTTGATTACGCAACTCATCATTGGCGTCAGTCACGTCGTCCGTTCCTACGGATTCTTTGTGGTAACGGGCCTGGTGGTGGCCGGTTTTGCCGTGCGCACCTGGTTCGCCTCCGAAAAGGGGCGCCGGGTCTGGGAAAATCTGGTTTTGCAATCGCCCGTCGTCGGCCCGCTGACCGCGCAATTCGCCATGGCGCGGTTCTGCCGGATGCTGGGCACTTTGCTCGGCGCGGGCGTGCCGCTCGTGCAGGGCCTGAACGTCGCCCGCAAATCCATCGGCAACCAGATTCTCGTGGACGCCGTCTCGCAATCCATCGAGCGCGTCCAGCAGGGCGGGCGACTGGGCCAGAGCCTGGCGGATTGCAAGGAACTCTTTCCCGGTTCCGTCCTGGAAATGGTTTCCGTGGCCGAGGAAAGCGGCAAGCTCGACGCGGAACTCGTCCGCATCGCGACCGTCACCGAGTCGGACCTGGATCGGCACCTGAAAACGGCGGTGGCCTTCGCTGAACCGCTGATGCTGTTTCTCATCGCCGGGTTCATCGGCATCATTTTCATCGGCATGTTGTTGCCGGTGTTCTCGTTGCAGGATTACATCAAATGACACCACGAAATTTATGAAAATCAAAATCCAAAACCTTCGGAGGGGCGAGCTCTGCGAGTCCCTGACCAACCCATCACGCAAAATATTTGGGGCTCGTGAAACTTGCCTCTCCGAAAGTCGTGTCACGCGTCACGCCTCCGCCTTCACCCTTGTCGAAATGCTGCTGGTCATCACCATCATCGGAATCCTGGCGGCGCTGGTGATTCCCAAAATGGTGGGCCGCAGTGAACAGGCGCGGGTGACGGCCGTGCATGCCGACCTTTCGTCCATCAAAACCGCGCTCGACGCGTTCGAGGTGGACAACGGTTATTATCCCAAGAGCATGCAGGATTTGCTTCAGGCGCCCAACAACACCAAAAACTGGCACGGACCGTATCTGGAAAAAGTTCCGCAGGATCCGTGGGGCAACAACTACCTCTATTACTACCCCGGCAAACACAACCAGAGTTCCTATGACCTGCTGTCCGTCGGGCCGGATGGCAAGGAAGGATCGGAGGATGACATTGGCAACTGGCAAACCAAGTGACGGGTGCAGGAATGAACGTGCGAATTGAAAAATATGGACTGCGGTGGCAGAGCGAAGCGACGACACCGCTTTTCGCATGGGTGCATCGCATCCAAAAGCGGCGTGGCGCTACGCTTCCCGCCGCACTTCAAAATCGCGCGTTCACCCTCGTTGAGCTGCTGCTCGTCCTGGCGCTGCTGGTCATCATCACCTCGATGGTGGCGCCGGCCATGTCGAATTTCATCCGCGCGCGCGCGGTGGATTCCGAGGCACGCCGGCTGTTCGCGCTGATGCACGCCGGCCAGAGCCGCGCAGTCTCGGAAGGCCTGCCGATGATGCTTTGGGTGGACGAAAAACAGAGCGCCTATGGGCTGGCCGCGGAAATGCCTCCGAAGAGCGGCGACCCGAAGGCGGAAAATCTGACGCTCGACGAAAATGTGCAAATTACGGTTCTGAATGCCGGAGCCATCGCCCTGACGACATATCAGAACCTGCCGGCCATCCGCTTTCTGGCGGACGGCACCATTGATGAAAACAGTCCGCAAACGTTGCGATTGGCCGATGCCAAAGGCAATGCGCTCTGGCTGATCGAAGCCAGCAACCACATGGGTTATGAAATTCGGGACACAGAAAAGTGACACGTGGCGAATGGCGAATGATGAGTGCGACGTGCGTATCCCGCGTCACACGTCACACGTCACACGTCACACATCTGCCTTCACACTGGCCGAGGTGCTGGCGGCGCTGCTGTTCCTGGCCATCGTGATCCCGGCGGCCGTGGAGGCGCTGCATCTGGCCAGCCTCGCCGGCGTGGTGGCCGCGCGCAAAGGCGCCGCCGCGCGCGTGGCGGACCGGATTTTAAACGAAAGCATCGTGACGACCAACTGGAACACCGGCACACAAAACGGCACGGTCACCGAAGGCGCGCAGGAATTCCGCTGGACGTTGACCAGCCAGAACTGGCCGGTGGACGCCATGACCCTGGTCATTGCGGAAGTGAAGTATTCCGCCCAAGGCCGTGATTATTCCGTGAAACTGTGTACGCTGGCCAATCCGCTGACGCTGGCCACGACGACGATGGGTTCGCAGCGATGAAAACCAAACGCACAAACCAGGACAAATGTGGACTGCGGTGGCAGAGCGAAGCGGCGACACCGCTTTTCGCCCGGTTCCGACATGTCCAAGAGCGGCGTGGCGCTTCGCTTCCCGCCGCACTCCAAAGCGCATTCACGCTCATCGAGATGATCCTGGCGGTGGGCGTTTCCGCCATTGTGCTGGTGGCCATCAACGCCGTGCTTTTCAGCGCCCTGCATCTGCGCGAGGTCACCCAGGCTGCGGTGGATGACGCGACGCCCGTTGACCAGGCACTCACCTTTCTGCGCCGCGACCTGCAGTGCGCCGTGCCGCCGGAGGCCAACGGCGTTTTGACCGGTGATTTCAAGGCCGGCAATGTGACCAGCCTCGGTCTCAGCCAGCCCGTGGCCGTCGAAATATTCACCGCCACCGGCGCGCTGCAAGAAAACGAACCGTGGGGCGACATCCAGCGGGTCACCTATGAATTGAAAGATCCCGCCACCCGCACCGCCGCCGGCAAGGACCTCGTCCGCAGCATCACGCGCAATTTGTTAAGCTCGACCACACTGGACGTCCAGGACCAGCCGCTGTTGAGCGGCGTCGAAAGCGTCAAGTTCTCATGTTTCGACGGCAAGCAATGGTATGATGCCTGGGACACCACCGACACCACCACGGCCAACACCAATCTGCCGGTTGCCGTCCGGGTTCTCATCCAGATGGCGGGCAACAACACGGACAACACGCGCCCGCAGCCGATTCAAGTCCTGGTGCCGATAGATTCGCAATCGCGCACGAACACCTGAAATGAAAATTAAACAGGAACATCGAACATCGAACATCGAACATCGAACGCCGAATGCCGGGTTGCGTTTCGGTTCATTCGATGTTCGGCGTTCAGCGTTCGGCGTTCGACGTCCCCATTCTCAGCGTGGTTCGGTGCTCATTCTCGTGCTTTGGATTTCCATCGGGCTGGTCGCCATCGCGCTTTATTTCGCGAATTCCATGACCTTTGAACTCCGGGCCTCGGACAACCGCGCCACTGGCATCGCGGCGGAACAGGCCATCGAAGGCGCGGCGCGCTACATCGGTTATGTGCTCTCGAATTTTGCCACGAACGGCGCGGTGCCCAACAACACCCAATTTTCCTGCGAAGCCGTGCCGTTGGGCGATGCGCATTTCTGGCTCATCGGCCGCGACCCGTCCGGCGCGCTGTCCACCGAACCGTATTTCGGCCTCGTGGATGAAGCCTCCAAATTGAATTTGAACCGCGCCGGCACCAACGCGCTTTCCTATCTGCCCAACATGACGGTTGATTTTGCCGACGCGATTGTGGATTGGCGCAGCACCAACGGCAGCGGCAACTATGCGCTGGATTATGGATCGCTGGGGTACACCGACAAAAACTCCCCGTTCGAAACAGTGGACGAATTGCGGCTGGTGTACGGTGCGACCATTGACCTGCTGGTCGGTGAAGACGCCAATCGCAACGGCGTGCTTGACGCCAATGAAACCGACCTGAACGGCACTGGCACATTGGAATCGGGCCTGTTTGAATACCTCACCGTTTACAACCGCCAGCCGAATTTCCACTCCGACGGCTCGTCATTGACGAACGTGAACCTGGCGACCGAAGCCCGATTGCAGTCGCTTTTCCAGAGCGCCGGCGTTGGCAACGCGAGCGGCCTTGCCAGCTCCATTTACAACCGCGTTCACCCTCGAAACGGCCCGGCAAACCCATTCCCGGGTATTTTGAATTTTTGTTTATTCTGCCGAAATCAGGGCATGAGTTCGGGTGACTTTGCAAAAATTTACAACAATGTCACCACCAGTACCAATCTTTACACCAACGGTTTGCTGAACATCAACACCGCCGGCGCGCCCGTGATGGAGGCGTTGTTCATGGGACTGGGCGTTGACCAGAGCACGGCGCAAGGCGCGGCACAATCGCTCGTCACCTACCGCCAGCAAAACCCCAATAACCTCAACGCCATTTCCTGGATCGTGGACGCGCTGGGCAACACCAGCCCGGTCGTCCTGGCCCTCGAAAACGCCGGCCGCGATTTCATCACCACGGAAAGTTTTCAATTCACGGCGGACATCGCGGCGGTCGGCCCGTTCGGACGCGGCTACCGGCGGGTGAAATTCGTTTTCGACATCAGCGAAGGCACGCCCAAAATCATTTACCGCCAGGACCTCAGCCGGCTCGGCTGGGCGCTCGGGGAAAAGGCCCGCGCCACCTGGGTCGCGAAGGAGACGCAATGAGTAAAATTTTGAAAATCGATTTTTCGCGCCGCAAAAAGTTGACGGGCCTGCTCGGACTCGTGTTCGATGGCAGCCGCCTCGATGGCGTCGTGCTTCGCCGCACCAACGGCTCCCTCGAAATCCAGCAATCGTTCTCGGCGACCCTCTCGCTCGACCCGCTCACGGCCGCGCCCGAACTGGTCGGCCGCGAAATCCGCAACCAGCTCGACGCCGCCGGTGTGCGCGAACGCCGCTGCGTGGTGGGCGTGCCGCTGAAGTGGCTGCTCACGGCGCAGACTGAATTGCCGCCCCTGCCGGAGGCGGACGCCGCAAGCCTGTTGCAACTGGAGGCGGAACGCGGCTTTCCGTGCGACGTCACAACGTTGCGGCTCGCCCATTCAAGCTGCCCGTTGCCGAACGGCAAACAACACGTGACCCTGGTGGGAATTCTCAACAGCCAGCTCACGTCACTGGAACAGGTCCTGGCGGCGGCCAAATTAAAACCAGTCAGCTTTTCGCCCGGACTGACCGCCTTGCAGCCTGCAAGCAGTAGAGCGCGGCTGTCCTCAGCCGCGGTCGCCACGAATGTTGAAGGTGCTGCGGGTGGGGACCCCCGCGCTCCTGGCGTGCTGGCCCTGGCCATCGGCGAAAGCCAGGTGTCCCTGCAAATCACCTGCGGCGGCGGTGTGGCGGCCCTCCGCACGCTGGAAGGCGCCATCGAAAACGAAGGCTCGCGGCGCACCCTCCACACCGATCTGGTTGCGCGGGATGTCCGCATTACGCTCGGGCAGTTGCCCACCGGACTGCGCGAATCCGTCCGCCGCATTCACATTTTCGGCCCACACGACCTGGCGCAGCAACTGGCCGATGAAATGGAATTGCGGTTTGAACCGGCGGGCCTGACCGTTGAACTGGTCACAAAGTATGCGCCGGACGAATTCGGCGTCCAGCTTCCGCCCGACGCGCCTGTTTCCCCGGCCTTCAGCCTGGCCGCCCGGTTGCTGACGGGACAAACGCCGGCCTTCGAATTTCTGCCGCCCAAACCGACGGCCCTGCAGCAAATCATCACGAAGTATTCCTCCGGCCGGCTGCGTTCCGCAGGCGCGACGGCCGCCGGCATCATCGCCATCGTCGGCGGATTGTTCATGTTCCAGGAAATCCAGCTCATCTGGCTGCATTCGCAATGGTCGGGGATGTCGGCCAGGGTCAGGGAACTGGACGGCATCCAGCAGCAAATCCAGAAATACCGCCCGTGGTTCGACGAATCGTGCCGCAGCCTGAGCATTTTAAAGCAGCTCACGATGGCGTTTCCCGAAGACGGCGCCGTCACGGCCAAGACGGTGGAAATCCGCGACGGCAACGTGGTGAACTGTTCCGGCACGGCGCGGGACAACGCCGCCCTGCTGCGGATGTTGAGCCAGTTGCGCGCGGCGGACGGCGTGACCGACTTGAAGGTGGACCAAATCCGCGGCAAAGCGCCGATGCAATTCACGTTTGATTTTCGTTGGAACAAAGGAGGCGGCAATGAAAATTGAAAACCGCCAGCAAGTGTTGATGGCGCTGACCATCGCGGTGGTCGTGCTTTACGCGGCCGACCTGGTGGTCATTGAACCGTTGATTGGATGGTGGAAGACGCGGGCGAAAACGGTCGCCGAACTGCGCGCACAGGTGAAAAATGGCCGGCGGTTAATCCAGCGCGAGGCCGGTCTCCGCAGCCGTTGGGACCAGATGCGCACGAACACCCTGCCGGACAATCCTTCGCTGGCGGAACAACAGACGCTCAAGGCTTTTGACAGTTGGTCCCGGGAGAGCGGCGCCAGCGTCACCGGCATCACGCCCCAGTGGAACAACGATTCGCCGGACTATCTCACGCTCAATTGTCGGCTCGAGGCGGCCGGCGACCTCGGCACCCTCAGCCGGTTTGTCTATGACATCGAAAAAGATCCGCTGGCGTTCAAACTGGAATCGGTGGAACTCAGCGCCCATGACAACACCGGCCAGCAACTCACTCTAGATTTGCAAATCAGCGGGCTGGTGCTCGTTTCACAAAACAAACCCAATCCATGAACCTGGCACGATACAACCAAGCAAGCCGCCAGCTCCGGACGATAACCGCGCTCGCCGTCTTCGGAGCGCTCCTGGCCATTGGCCGGCCGGCCGCCGCGCAGACGACCAACGCCCCTGCCGCCACGAATGCCACGGATTATTCGTCGTTCCAGATCGTTGCGGAACGGAACATTTTTGATCCCAACCGTTATGCGCATACGCCGCGCAGCCGCAGACACTCAATCTCCCCGTCGGCGCCCTGGTTTTCGCTGGTAGGCACGCTGAGCAGCCGGAATGGCATGCTCGCCTTCTTTGACGGGAACGACTCCGATTATCGCAAGGTCCTTTCCCCGGACGGCGTCATTGCCGGTTACAAGGTGGTGGAAATCACGTTGCGCGGCGCCAAACTGGAGGCCGCCGGCAAGCCGGTGGTCATGAAGGTCGGCGCGCAGATGCGGCAGCAGGGCAAGGGTGAATGGCAACTGGCCGACGCGGGCGAATTGCCGGCCACCACGGACGGGAAGGAAACCCCGGCGACGGACGAGACGCCCGCCGCCAGCCCGGCTTCAGGCTCCGCCAGTGAACCCAATGATGTCCTCAAGAAACTCATGCAACAAAGAGAACAGGAATTAAAATGAAAACCTTGATGCTACGAACCCTCGTGACGCTCTGCGTCTCGGGACTGCTCATGTCGGCGATCGCACAGACGGCCCCGGGTGGAACTCCGGATGACAACAATGCCGCGGTCGCTCCCGCCTCGCCGCCACCGGAGACAATTGTCCCGCCGCCGGACGAAGGCGCGATGAACGAACAGTCGGCTGCGCCAGCGCCCGGTGTTCAACCCGCCACACCCAAAAACCCGGCCACGGCGGCGGCCATTCCCACCGTGGCGCAGGATACCACCCTCGCGCCGACCATCGGCACGAATTTTGACGAACTGAGTTTGAATTTTCGCAATGCGCCGCTGGAGATGGTCCTGAATTATCTCAGCGAAGCAGCGGGGTTCATCATCGTGATGGACACGCAGGTCAAGGGCAATGTGAGTGTCATCAGCAGCCATCCCATGACCCGGAATGAAGCGGTGGACCTGCTCAATGCCGTCCTGAACAAAAACGGTTACGCCGCCATCCGCGACGGACGGACGCTGACGATTCTGGACAAGAACGACGCGAAGACGCGCAACATTCCGGTCAAGACCAGCAACGATCCGGACAGCATTCCGAACAACGCCGAGATCGTCACGCAGATCATCCCCATCCGCTTCGTGGAAGCCCGGCAACTGGTGACGGATTTGTCGTCGTTCGTTTCACCCCAGGCGACGATTGTGGCGAATGAAGCCGGCAATTCCATTGTGGTCACTGACACCCAGTCGAACATCCGGCATCTCACCGAAATCATCCGGGCGATTGACAACAGCGCCGAGGGGGAAACGGAAATCCGGGTGTTTCATTTGACCCATGCCAGTCCGGCCGACGTGGCCAGTGAACTGGGCCAGATTTTTCCAACGAGCGGCACGTCAGGGAACCAGAGCCAGTCGCCCTTCCGGTTCGGGGGCGGCGGAGGCGGCGGAGGCGGTGGCGGGTTCTTTCAGCGGATGATGGCCGCGAACGCCGCCGGTGGCACGGGCAATAGTCAAAACACCCGGATTCAAAAGCAGACGCAGGTCGTCGCCGTGGCGGACCAGCGCACTTCCTCCGTCATTGTGACTGCCTCCAAGGACTTGATGCAGGAAATCGCCGGAATGATGGAACAGCTAGATGTGCCTTCGGACCGCGATCAGAACGTTTATGTTTTCCAGATGAAAAACGGCGATCCGCAGCAGGCGTTGACGGTGCTGCAAAACATGTTCCAGAGCAGCAGCACTTCGCGCAGTGGCTCAAGTTCGTCGTCGCAGAACAGCGCGCTCCAGCAACGGGCTGTGAACGGCACGACCACGATGGGCACGACCAGCACCACCACCGGAATCGGTGGCACCAGCACCGGCGGCGGCATTGGCAGCGGGCGAAATTACTAAAACCTGAACAATTTTTTGATGAAAAGGCAAATTATGAAAATAAACTGTTTCAAAAAATATCTCGTCGGCATTCTGGCCCTGCTTTTCTGCGCCGCAATGGAAATCCATGCCCAGCAGCGCCCGGGCGGTGGTGGCGGCGGCGGCGGCGGCGGCTTCGGCGGGTTTGGCGGGTTTGGCGGCTTCGGCGGCGGAAACCGCAACAACAACGCCGGCAGTTCCAGCAGCGGCCAATACAACAACAACGGCACGGTGGGCAGCGCAGTCATTTCCGTGGACCCGGTGACGCACAACATCATCGTCATCGCCGACAAGGAGACCAGCGAGCAAATCGGCCAGGTGGTCGCCAGCCTCGACGCGCCCGAACCGCAGGTGCTCATCAAGGTCGTCTTCCTCGAAGTGCAGGACAACAAAGCATCCGCCATCGGTGTTCAGGGCGATTATACCGGCTTCAACAGAAACTTTTCGCAGTTCACAGGTTATGTGACCAATTACACGGTGGCTAATCCCGGCTCTTCGACCGCTGCGATTGTTCCCTCGAGCCTTACACCGGTCAACCAGAGCGTCAATTTGAACAATGGCTTTGGTCTGCCCCAATCCCTGCCGGGAGCGACCGGGAATGGTGGTCTCTATCAACTCATGGGCAACGATTTCACGGCGACGCTCCAGGCTCTCGCCACTGCCGGCAAGGCGCAGGTGCTGTCGCGCCCATCCATTCTCGCGCGCGACGGCCAGATGGCGGAGATTGTCGTCGGCTCCAGTGTCTATCTGCCCAGCGGTGTCAGTTTCAGCGCGGTCGGCGGCAGCGCCACCACTGTTCCGACCATCAATGGAACCTATCAGAACGTCGGCATCCAACTGGACGTCACGCCGTTCATCGGGGCAAACAATCTGATTCAAATGATTCTTCAGCCGCAAATCACGTCCATTGACACCTCGACGCCCGGTCAGGTGATCGAAGGCGGCAGCATCATTTCATCCGCCGTGTATGCGCCCAACATCCTCAAACGGTCCGCCAACACCGTGGTCGTGACGCCCGATGGGCAGCCGGTCGTCATCGGCGGCCTCATTGCCAATGATAAGTCCTCCAGCGACAGCAAAATCCCGATTCTGGGTGACATCCCGCTGCTCGGCCAGTTATTCAGGTTCAGCGCCAAGTCGAACCAGAAGAATGAGTTGTTGATATTCCTCACGCCGCACATCGTCCAGATGCCATCGCAGCTCGCCGCGTTGTCCGCGAAGGAAACCGCCCAGGCGTCGCTTATCACCAATTCGATTCCCGAACAGGAACTGGATCGTTTTCTGGAACGGGTGCCGGTGAAAAAGAGCCGGTAGGAAGCATTTTATTTTTCCGGGATGTTTGCCTTATGGAACGAGATTTATGGAATTGAACCGCCGCCACACCTTGATTTACGGCCTGCTGCTGGGAGTCTGGGTATTGGTCGTTGCCTGGCAGCTGGCCGAGCACCTGCGCGTCCGGGAGGAAGCCCGCGCCGCGCTTGTCAACCGGGCCAAGGACATTTCCACCACCCTCGGCATCGTGCTCCGGTCGCAGCGCCGTTTTGGCGGTGTGGTTTCCAAGGAACGGCTCGAAGCCTCGCTCACGGAACTGGTCCGGCAGGAGAAGGCGGAATTAAACGGCATTGCGCTGTTGAACGCTGCGGGCGAGATGGTCGCTTCCGCCGGAACGGGAATTGATCTTCAAGTCCGGAGCGCCGCGGGCACGACGGAAAAATGGAATGCGCAGACCGTCACCCTCGTGAATCCGGTGGATCTCGGCACCAATCTCACCTACGACATCGAGGGCACCAACCTGCCCATCATTTTGTCCCGTCAGGATTTTACCAATCGCTTCGCCGCCACCAATCGCCCGGGGGAACCGCCACGGGGTCCGCCACCCGGACCCCCGCCTGCTGAAAACCCAACCAATTTGATCGCTGGCCCTGGAGAACCTCCTCCGCCACCGCCGGACAATGACACGAACCGGATGCGCTCCCGTGAAGGCGGCTCCCGTTCCCGCTTTGGACGACCGCGCTGGATGAGCGAGGAGGAATATCAGACCCTCCGCGAAAAAATGGGCGTGCATAGTTTTGTCATCGTCATGTCCACCCGGACACTTCACGAGGCCTTTGACCACGATCTCTGGTTGCGGGCCATGATTACCGTCCTGGCCGCCATTTCGGTCGCCGGCTCCGGACTGGCCTGGCGCAGCGTGACCCGATCCGCCGAACTTCAAATCCGCCTCATCCGCGCCAGCGAATTGAATTCGCACCTCCGGGAAATGAACCTGGCCGCCGCGGGTCTGGCGCACGAAACCCGCAACCCGCTCAACATCATCCGCGGCATGGCCCAGATGATTTCAAAACAAAATGAAGCCCCGGCGGAAATCCGGGAAAAAGTCCGCGCCATCGTGGCCGAGACCGACAAGGTGACCGCGCAGTTGAATGAATTCATCAACTACTCGCGCCCGCGCGAAGTCCGCCGCGCAAAACTGGCGCTGGATTCCGTCGTAAACGAGGTCGTGCGCGCGCTGGCCTACGACATCGAGGAAAAGAAAATCAGGCTGGAAACGAAGGGCGAGCCGATGACCATCGAAGCGGACGAACAACTGCTTCGCCAGGCGCTGTTCAACCTCGTGCTCAACGCCATTCAGGCGGTGGGCGAGAACGGCCGGATACAAATTGTGACCCAGAAGGTTGGCGCCTCCGAGGCAACCGTGAAGGTGGGTGATGACGGCCCCGGAGTTCCGCCCGAACGGCGCCAGGAAATTTTCAAACCTTACTTCACGACCAATCAAAAGGGTACCGGGCTGGGACTGGCCGTGGTCCAGCAGATTGTTTTGACGCACGGATGGGAAATCGAATGCCTGGGCAACGAACCCAAGGGCGCACTTTTTTGCATTACGCATCTGAAAATTGCAGGTTGAATTTTGCTGTATCAAATCTCGCGGAGCGAGGTTTGATGGTAGCCGCGGGAATCATCCCGCGGATCAGGAACCACAAAACCGCGCGTCGCGGAGCGACGCTTGAATTCGCCGGGTTCCCCCAATTCAAATCCGTCAATAGAGCTTGCTGTTTTGCCGCGTTGGAATAGAATACTTTGGTGCTGATTCAACGCAGCATGCTGGTTGCCTCGGTAGCTCAATTGGTAGAGCAGCAGACTCTTAATCTGTTTGTTCTAGGTTCAAGTCCTAGCCGGGGTACCACCTTCGCACTTTGACTCCCCGCGACAGCAAACGACAAGTGAGACGGTTATCACGGCCACCGCCGATTTTCCAAGGTGTCGCGGTATCGCGGACGCCCTGCCTTTTTTACATAGTCTTATTCACATATAACCACGGTTCCTTACGGCAACTGGACGCGGAAGAACATCCTCGAACCCGTAGGCGCCACCGTGAGCGGCGTCGGGGCCGTATTCGTTATCCACGGGCCGGTAAGATTGGTCGCTTGCAGCAGAGTTCCAACGCCCCAGTTCACTTGCAGGTTCGAGCCGGACTGCTGGATGACAGGCGCCGGCGGTTCCGTCAAGGTGCGAACAACCACAGAACTGATGTAACCACCACCGCCGGCCTGACCGATGCTAATCTCTTGAGTTGTGGCGGTGGCAATGAAGGTTCCCACCACATAGACATTGTCACCAAACATGAATGAGGCGGAAACATCAGCGGGATCAGTCGGAACCGAGAAGTTCCCTTGACGAGTCGGTCCGGTGACATCATTCAACGCGAATATCTGCACTGTATAGAGCTGGCCCACAGTCAGGTTTTTCAACGTGATGGTTGCTCCACCGTAAACTTCACAGCCAGTATTAAGAACCAGATCGAGATTCGGGTCGCCTGTGCTCCCCCCGAACTGCCCGGTCAACCCTCTGGTAATACAGGAGAGGGAAGCCGAAGCACCCGTATCGTCAAAGTAGAATACGGTGGTGCCATTCGTCACCGTTATGAGAACAACGGGTTTGACGGGAGTGTCATCAAATAATTCGGCTTCAAAGTATGTGCCGTACGGACTCAGAATTTGGGCCGCAGTCAGAGGTGTGCGCGGCGTTGGATTGAAAGCCACCGGGGCCGACCACTTGATAACGGAGTCGGTTGACGGCAACACGGTCAGTTGAACCCAGGTGCTGTTGGCGGGCGTGGATCCCGAAAAGCTGTTGGAAGCTTGCAGGCTGTAATATCCGGTGTTGCTGACCTGCGGATTGGACAGCGTGTAGGTGGTGTTGGTCGCGCCGGGGATAATCACGGCGCCGCTGCCGTCGGGATTGGGGCTGACTTGCCACTGATAGGCGATTGGCTGGGAGCCGGTAAACGGCGCCGTAAAATTCAAAGTGTTGTTGTTGCCGGCCTCAATGGTTACGTCGGTTGAGCTAAACAAAAGGGCATCGTTGGGGTAAATCATAGTAGCGGGGGGGATTGGCGCCACACCCACGACCGTCAACGTTGCCTCCGGCCCATTGGGTGGCCCGCTGATGGTCTGGCAGACTGCATTCGACACGATCACCCGGTAATCCTTGTGGTCGGTGGCAGCGTTCACATTGGAGACCGACAGGGTGGCGGTGGTCACTCCGGAGAATTTGCTGCCATTCAACACGTTAGCCCAAGTCGTACTGCCAACAGCAGTGTTGGTCTGCCATTGATAAGACAGGGAGGACCCGCCGTTGCTGTATGCTGACACGCTGAACGTCGCTGTTGTTCCGCTGTAATTCGTCGTGCTGGCCGGAGGCGAGATGATTATAGGGCAGGGGGGGTAGGGTGGTATCGCGGCCAGGACAGTATAATTGTCAAATTGGAGGGTGCTGCCGCCGTTATGGGTGACTACCAAACCGATACCCGTGATGTAGCCGGCCAAATCGTTGGCGGCCACTGCCCCGATGACGGGGACAAGGGTCGAACTGTCGCTTCCGACACCACTGACGGTCAACTGTTTCCAAGCGCTCGCGGTGGGATTAAATATGTAGGAATTAGTGACAAAGCTCAGGCCGGTGGCCTGCATCCCGTTGGTTGACACAAACCAACTGCCGTAATTTATCTGCACGCAGATGAAGCCACTCTGGGACGCTGGAGCGCTGAAAGTATTCATTGCCACGCTGAAACTCACATTTTGCGCGACGGAAAGATTAATGCCGGGGAAAGCCATTTTATTAGTAATTGGATACGGACTTGCCGGATAGGGTCCGCCGGTTATGGTTGAAACGGTGCCATAAAAAGCTTCGGTGGCTCCATCACTATTATAGGAATAGACGGCGCATCTGGGGTAGGTTACTCCGTGGATGTTGGAGAAAATGCGGTAATATAGCTCCCCCGCTACATCGTTCATCCAGCCGACATGGTTTACTGTTTGGTCGGGTATTGTTGGCATATTGAAACTTTCAGAATAAATAATTGTTGCCACCGTCAAATTGGCCGGCGGCGCGCTGGTCACCGAACCGTTTCCGTTGGACACCACCACAATAATATCCATGTTGTCGTCTGGCGTCGCACCAGTGATTGTCAAATTGGTCGTGGTCACGCCGGAGAATTGTCCGGAATTCGGAAGATTGGTGTAAACGCCGCTGCCTGGTGTGCCCCCCATCCATTGATAGCCGGTGGCGTCAAGCGCCGACACTGTGAACGACACGGTGTTTCCTGGCAGGGCGGTCTGGTTGACCGGCTCAATTAGAATGATGGGTTGTGCCTGGACAATGCCGCACAGGACGGCGAGCGCCAGGCATGTTAATGAAATATTTGCCAGTTTGACTTGTTTCATAGGTTTTAAGTTTGGGTTTATAAAATTAGAACAGAAAACGATTCGCTTCAGTGGCGTCATATTCATGCGCGTCAGGCGTTTAGTGCATATATTATTTGGAATGAGAAACCCGGCAGGCACAGATCGCCGGGAGGGGGTCAGACCGAAACATAAACCATCTTCTTGAGGGAAGCTGAGGTGGAACGACTTTGCCGCCGCTTCGATTTGCCAACGATCTCAGATGTTGCTTCGGTCGTATCATTCTGAATTTGCCGAAAACTCGGCGCTTCAGTTTATTCCCAAGGCATCTAATCCGATGGATCGGATTGTAAAGTTGAGCTTTTCGGAATGCAATCTCAAAATCCAGAAACTGCAGGGCACGCACTGAAACGTGAGCCAACGTACCATCTTTCCAAACAGTTGCAAAAATGGCGCTTCCTGCAAGGATGTGCCATCGTCTTATGGAAAAGTTGCCGCAGGTGGTTTTGCTGTTGGAATCTTCCCGCGGGTCGGGACGCGCCCTGTTGCGCGGTTTTGCCAATTACGCCCGGCACCACGGTCCGTGGGCATTCCATTGGGAACCGGGCGGCTTGAATGAAATCTGGCCGCGTCTGGGCAAACTGGACGTCCAAGGTGGTTTTCTGCGAGATGGCAAACATGTACGGAAGGTCCTGGCTCTGGGCATCCCCACCGTGGTCGTGGGACATCGCAATGAGGATTTTCCAGATAACGCTCATGTCGTTACCGATTCCGAAGCCGCCGGACATCTGGCAGCCGAGCATCTGCTGGGCTGCGGTTTCAAACATTTCGCCTTCTGCGGCCCCAGTCGCATCCGCTGATCCGCCGCCCGCCGGGAAAGTTTTCAACGGCGCTTGAAACAATCCGGCAAGAATTGCCATTTTTTTGACGCGCCGGTGGAGGGAGACAAGACTTCCTGGCGAACCGGACATCTGGCCATGGGACGCTGGCTGAAATCGCTGCCCAAACCAGTTGGGGTGATGGCTTGCAACGATGATTATGCCCGTCATCTGGTCGAGGCCTGCAAGACGGCCCGGCTGCACGTTCCCGACCAGGTGGGAATCATCGGCGTGGACAACGATGAACTGGTCTGTGAGTTGTCTTCCCCGACGATTTCGAGTGTGGCAATCAACTTTGAACGCGCTGGTTATGAAAGCGCCCGCCTGCTGGACGAATGGATGCGCCGCGGTCGAAGTTCCCGTCCGGCCCGGATTGATGCGCCGGCCAGCCATGTCGTCCCGCGATTATCCACCGACATCCTCGCGGTGGCGGACGCGCAGTTGTTGAAAGCGCTGCGCTTTATCCGCGATCATGCCCGCGAAAACGTGAGGGTGACGGACGTTGCCCGGGCGGCCGGTCTTTCGCGGCGGGCCTTGGAAAACCGGTTCCGCCGGGAGTTGGGGCGCTCCATCTTGGAGGAAATTCGCCGGGTGCGGGTGGACTTGATCGCGCAAATGTTGATGGAAACGGATTTGCCGGTGGCACACATCGCCGGGGCATTGGGTTATGAAAACCTGCAGCATATCGCCCGATATTTTCGCAAGGAAAAACACATGAGCCTGATGGCATTCCGCAAACGCCATGGCTCTGGATAAACTGCGAACTTTAACGGGTCACTATTGACACACTGCTGTCCAACACAGCTTTTTCGGGACGGTGGGAATTGGCATTTTGCATGGAACCAGGCGGCGTTTTTCAGAACCGGTTGGGCATCCACTTCCGGGCGTGATATAAATTTTGTTTTGGACACCAAAACTCGCAATGCGCAAAATGGCTAATGATTTACGCATTTTGGGGCTGGCTCGCGTTGGCCTTTGTGCTATCAAAGGCTGACGCCCATGACGGCGGCAGGAAGAACATCGGAACATTATTAAATTTATGAAAGTGACCAATCTCAAACAATTCGAAGTCTGGTTCATCACCGGCAGTCAACATCTCTACGGTCCGGAAACCTTGAAAAAAGTGGCCGCGCACTCGCAGGAGATTGCGAAGGCGTTCAATGCCGCGCCGGCCATCCCGGTCAAGGTGGTGTTCAAGCCCGTTCTGACCACGCCGGACGCCGTCACCGCCTTGTGCCAGGAGGCCAACAACGCGCCCAAGTGCATTGGCCTCATTACCTGGTGCCATACATTTTCACCGTCGAAGATGTGGATCAACGGGTTGAAGCAACTGCGCAAACCCGTGGCGCACCTGCACACGCAATTCAATCGCGACATTCCGTGGTCCACGATTGACATGGATTTCATGAATCTCAACCAGGCCGCCCACGGCGACCGCGAGCACGGGTTTATTTGGAGCCGGATGCGGATGAACCGCAAGGTGGTCGTCGGTTTCTGGCAGGAAAAGTCCGTCCAGGAAAAACTCGGCGTCTGGTGCCGCGCGGCGGCGGCATGGCACGACTGGCAGGGTGCGAAGTTCGCCCGATTTGGCGATAACATGCGTGAAGTGGCTGTGACCGAGGGCGACAAGATGGCCGCCCAGTTCAAGTTCGGTTACGCCGTCAACGGCTACGGCGTCGGCGACCTGGTCAAATCCGTGAACAGCGTCTCCCCCAAAGCCATTGACAAGCTGGTCCAGGAATATGCCGACACGTACCAGATGGCCGCCGATTTGCGCAAAGGCGGCGCCCGTCACGATTCCGTGCGCGAATCCGCCCGCATCGAACTCGGCCTGCGCGCGTTTCTGAAGGCCGGAGATTTCAAGGGCTTTACCACGACGTTCGAGGATTTGCACGGGCTGGCGCAACTGCCCGGCATTTCCGCCCAGCGGCTCATGGCCGATGGTTACGGCTTCGGCGCGGAAGGCGATTGGAAGACGGCGGCGTTGCTGCGGGCGATGAAGGTCATGGCCGCGGGCCTGCCCGGCGGCACGTCGTTCATGGAGGATTACACGTATCATCTCGATCCGAAGGGCAAGAAGGTCCTCGGCGCGCACATGCTGGAAATCTGCCCGTCCATCGCCGACGGCAAACCGTCGCTGCAAGTCCATCCGCTCGGCATCGGCGGCAAGGCCGACCCGGCGAGGCTGGTCTTCAACACGCCCGCCGGACCGGCGTTGAACGTGTCGCTGATTGACATGGGCAACCGGTTCCGTTTGCTCGTCAATGAAGTGGACGTTGTCAAGCCCGACCAGCCGATGCCCAGGCTGCCGGTTGCCCAGGCGGTCTGGAAGTGCCGGCCCGATTTTGAGACGGCCTGCGCGTGCTGGATTTACGGCGGCGGCGCACATCACACCGGCTTCAGCCAGGCGCTGACCGCGGAGCATCTGGAAGACTTCGCGGAAATTGCCGGCGTGGAATATCTCCTGATTGGCAACAACGCGTCGGTGCCGGAGTTCAAGAAGGAACTGCGCTCGAACGAGGTTTATTACGCCCTGAACAAGGGGTTGGGAGTTTAACCCGTCAGGCATGAATGGGGACGAAAAGAACAACAAATAATCAGCACGGCTCCATGAGCGCCAAATATACTATTGGTCTCGACTACGGCACGAATTCAGTTCGCGTACTCATTGTCAACGTTGCCAACGGCCAGGAAGCCGGCACCGCGGTCTGGAATTACGAGCACGGCACGCAGGGCGTCATCCTGGGCCGCGATCCGAATCTCGCGCGCCAGCATCCCGCCGATTATGTCAAAGGCGCGGAGGTCACCATCAGGCAGGCGCTTGCCGCGGCAAAGAAAACCGTGAAAGGATTCAACGCCAATCAAGTCGTCGGCATTGGCGTGGACACGACCGGCAGCACACCACTGCCGGTGGACGCCAAAGGCCAGCCGCTGGCGTTTGACAAGCGGTTCGCCAAAAATCCGGCGGCGATGGCGTGGCTGTGGAAAGACCACACCGGCGTGGCCGAGGCCGCCGAGATTACCGCGCTGGCGAAAAAGCTGCGTCCACAATATCTCGCCAAATGCGGCGGCATCTATTCCAGTGAATGGTTTTTCAGTAAAATTCTCCATTGCCTGCGCACTGCGCCGGACGTTTTCAGGGCCGCGCATTCGTGGGTCGAACTGGCCGACTACGTTCCCGCCGCGCTGACGGGCACGGAGCATCCGGATCAATTCAACGCTGGTGTTTGCGCTGCCGGCCACAAGGCGATGTGGAACACCAAATGGGGCGGGTATCCAGACGCCCAATTCCTTTCCAAGCTCGATCCGAGGCTCGGCAAACTTCGTTCGCACCTCACGCCGCGCGTTCATTCGATTGACCGCGCCGTCGGTGGACTCACGGCCGCGTGGGCGAAGAAAACCGGGTTGCAGGCGGGCATTCCCGTCGCAGTCGGCGCGTTCGACGCGCACCTTGGCGCCGTCGGTTCCGGGGTTGCGCCGGGAACGCTGGTCAAAATCATCGGCACCAGCACATGTGACATTACCATCGCCTCGAACCGGAAGAAACTCGCGGACGTACCCGGCCTGTGCGGCATCGTGGATGGCAGCGTGTTGCCCGGTTATTTCGGGCTGGAAGCAGGGCAATCGGCAGTGGGCGACATTTTCAACTGGTTCGTCAATTACCTTGAACCCGGCGGCAGGGCCGGCACCCACGAGGCGTTGACGGCCGGGGCGGCGAAGTTGAAAGCGGGCGAATCCGGTTTGCTCGCGCTCGACTGGAACAACGGCAATCGCACGATCCTGGTGGACCAGCAACTGACCGGCCTGCTCGCCGGCCAGACGCTTTACACCACGCCGGCGGAAATTTACCGCGCGCTCATCGAAGCCACGGCTTTCGGTGCGCTCGCCATCATCAACCGTTTCGAGGAATATGGCGTGAAGATCGGGCAAATCGTGAATTGCGGCGGCATTGCGGAAAAGAATCCGCTGGTGATGCAAATCTACGCGGATGTGACCGGCCGCCCGATGAAAATTTCGCGTTCGGCACAGACGTGCGCGCTCGGCGCGGCCATCGCGGCCGCCGTCGTGGCGGGCGCGCACAAGAATTACGCCGCCGCGCAGGAGGCGATGACCGGCCTGAAACCGCGCGTCTTCAAGCCGGATGCAAAGGCCCATGCGGTTTACAAAGAACTTTACACGCTTTACAAGCAACTCCACGATGCCTTCGGCACGAAGGAATGGAGCGGGAATCTCCATGATGTCATGAAGCAACTTTTGGAAATCCGCAACCGGGCAAGGAAATAAACATGCTCTTATGCTCGAACAGCTGAAAAAGAATGTTTGTCAGGCCAACCTTGATTTGGTGAAGGAAGGTCTGGTGTTGCAGACCTGGGGCAATGCGAGCGGCATTGATCGCACGCGCGGCCTCATCGTCATCAAGCCGTCCGGCATGCCCTACAACGGCATGAAACCGGACCACATGGTCGTCGTTTCGCTGGAAACCGGCAAAGTGGTTGACGGCTATCTCATACCCAGCGCCGATACGCCGACGCATCTGGCGCTTTACCGCACCTTCAAAAACATCGGCGGGATTGTGCATACGCACAGCCTTTACGCCACAGCCTGGGCCCAGGCGGGCAAACGAATTCCCGCTTACGGCACGACCCAGGCTGATTATTGGTATGGTGACGTGCCTTGCACGCGCCCGTTGACGGCGAAAGAAATCAAGGATGATTACGAAGCGAACACCGGCCGGGTCATTGTTGATACTTTCAAGACTCTCGATCCGATGCAGCATCCCGCCGTGCTGGTGCCGAGCCATGGCCCGTTCACGTGGGGCAGGGATGTGAATGAAGCGGTGCATAATGCGTCGGTGCTCGAATTTGTTGCGCGGCTGGCGAGTGAAACACTCCTCATCAATCCGAAAACCGGGCCGATACAATCCGTGCTGCTCGACAAGCATTTCCTGCGCAAACACGGCCCGAAAGCATATTACGGACAGAAATAAAACAACCAGAGATCCCCCCATGAAAAAAATCACGCGATTCCTCATGTTAGCATCGGCTGGACTTGGCGCCGCCTGTATTGTAGGCTGTGCCCCCATGCCAATACCAACCAACACAATCGGAAGCATCAGCCAGGCTCCCTTCGGCGGCATCCCGGATGGCCCGCCGGTGACCATTTACACCCTGCGCAACGACAAGGGAATGGAAGTGCGCATCTTGAACTATGGCGGCATCGTCCAGTCGCTCAAAGTGCCGGACAAGAACGGCAAATTCGACGACGTCGTGCTCGGTTATGACAACATTGGAGGATACCTCACCAACAGCCCGTACTTTGGAGCGCTGATTGGCCGCTATGGCAACCGCATCGGCGGCGGCAAATTCACGCTGGAAGGCAAGACCTACAAGCTGGCCATCAACAACGGCCCCAATTCGCTGCACGGCGGCATCAAGGGCTTCGACAAGGTCGTCTGGCAGGCCAGTCCATCACTCACCCCTGACGGGCCGGCATTGGAACTGACCTATGTCAGCCAGGACGCCGAGGAAGGCTTCCCCGGCAACCTCAAGGTGACGGCCATTTATACCCTCACTGACAACAACGAATTGCACCTATCCTTCACCGCCACCACGGACCAGCCCACGCTCTGCAACCTCACGCAACATTCCTACTTCAACCTGCGCGGGCAGGGGAACGGCGATGTTCTCGGCCACGAAGTCAATATCAACTCGGACAAAATCACGCCCGTGGACAAGGATTTGATCACGACCGGCGAATATGCGCCCGTGGATGGCACGCCGTTCGACTTCCGCAAGCCCACCGCCATTGGTGGGCGGATCAACGACTCCAACCAGCAAATTCAGTTCGGTAACGGTTACGACCACAACTGGGTCATCAACAAACCGCTGGGCAAGCTCGGCCTTCAGGCGCGCGTTTATGAGCCGACCACCGGTCGCGTCTTGGAAGTGTGGAGCACCGAGCCGGGCGTGCAGTTCTACACCGGTAATTTCCTCGACGGTTCCATTACCGGCAAGGACGGCAGGGTTTATTCGCGCCGCACCGGCTTATGCTTGGAACCGCAGCACTATCCGGATTCACCGAACAAACCGGTGTTTCCCACCACGGAGTTGAAGCCCGGTGAGACCTATCAAAACACCATCGTTTACCGGTTCTTAGTGCAGCCATAGCCGCAACCTCCATCCTCCAATCGGCGAGTTCAGCTTATGGACAACCCTGTCACCAACGCAGCGGTCAGCACGATTGCTGTAGCCGCCACCAATGCCGTTGCCACCGTCGCGGCGGCCACCAACACTGGAACGGTGTTCAACAACCTCGACTGGGTTGTGATCGCCCTGTTCGGTTTGGGCATGATCGCGACCGTCTGGTATTCCATGCGGAAGAAGAACGAGTCCGGCAAGGATTACTTCCTTTCCGGCCGCGACGCCAACTGGTTGCAGATCGGGTCCTCGATCTTTTCCTCCAACATCGGCTCCGAACACCTCGTCGGTCTGGCCGGCGCCGGTTTTGCCACAGGTATGGCCATGGCCCATTGGGAAATGCATGCTTATTGGATCCTCGTGCTGGGCTGGGCCTTCGTGCCGCTTTACGATCGCATGAAGGTCTTCACCATGCCGGAATTCCTTGAACTGCGCTTCAGCCGCGGCTCACGGAATGTTTTAAGCCTGCTGACCATGGCCAGTTTGGTGCTGACGAAGATCGCGGCCACGATTTATGCCGGTGATGTCGTCATTCGCACTCTGTTGAACGTAGATCATATCAACATATTTGGATACCAGATCGACGTTTTTTGGGCCATTGCATTGGGACTGGCCTTCACCACCGGCCTTTACACGGTTTTTGGCGGTATGCGCGTGATCATGTACACCGCCGTGCTTCAGTCTCCGGTGCTCATTTTTGGTTCCGTCTGCATCCTTTACATGGGACTTCGCGTCCTGGGCCACGGCAGCCTCATTGACGGCTGGCATGCTACTCTCGCATCGGTCGCTGCTGCTACTTGGCACGGCGAAGGTGTCCATCTCGTCCGCTCCATCAATGATCCGGACTGGCCCTGGCTGGCAATCCTGCCCGGCTCGGCCATCATCGGCTTCTGGTATTGGTGTACCGACCAGTACATCGTTCAGCGCGTGCTCGCCGGCAAAAACCAGCAGGAATCCCGGCGCGGCACCATCCTCGCCGGCTTCTTCAAGCTGACGCCGGTGTTCATCTTCCTGGTGCCGGGCATGATCGCTTTTGCGCTGACCCGGACGCCGGGTGTCGGTTTCAGCACCAGCGGCGATGCCGCCTACACCTCGCTCGTCGCCCAGATTCTGCCCCACGGCCTTAGAGGCATGGTGGCTTGCGGCATGATCGTCGCTCTGATGGCGTCGCTGGGATCCAAATTCAACGCTTCGGCCACACTCTTCACCATGGATTTCTATCGTGAATGGTATCCCAATGCCTCCGGCAAAACCGAGGTTCTCGTCGGTCGCATCGCCACGGCCACGATCGTCTTCATCGGCATTTGCTGGGTGCTGGTGATCAAGAACCTTCACATGCCACTTTATCTGTATCTTCAGAACGTGCAGGGCTATCTCTCGCCCGCCATCGCGGTGCTGTTCGGGCTGGGAGTGTTCTGGAAGCGCGCCACCGCCCCCGCTGCGGTGTGGGCTTTCGTCATCGGCATGCTGGCTGGTTTTGGACGCCTCGCTCTCGACCTCATCATGCGCAACGATGCCGATGCGGTGTCCAAGCTCAAAGTCGATCACTACCACGGTGTGATCACTCAAGTCCAATACGACACAGGCATGGCCGCCATTCGGGCCACGCACAATGGCCTCATGTTCGACCTTTGGAATATTCACTGGCTCTATTACTGCGAAGGTCTGTTTGTGGTCACTGCTGCGTTGATGATTATCATCAGCCTCATGACCAAGGCACCGGACCCCAAGACCATCAAATACACCTGGTACGGCGCCACGCCGGAGGAAAAGGCCGCCACCAAAGCCAGTTGGAATGCTCTGGACGTTGTCCTGAGCCTGATTGTCCTGGCTTGCGTCGTCCTGTTCTACATCAAGTTCTGGTAATCGGATAATTCGCTTGAAGGCTGCGGTGCCACAGGTGCCGCAGCCATATAATTTATGACCGCAAAAATGTCCATCGGGCTGTGCATGGCAGCCGGGCTGTTTCTGGCGGCGGGTTGCCTGTGCGCGCAGAGCGTCTCATCCAATATCAATCTCACCGCGCGCGAGGAGCAAATCATCGCCGCCGCCCAGGCCGGCCCCGCGCCTCAATTTAACGGAGCACGCATCATCGGCATTCGTCCCGGCACGCCGTTCCACCGTTCACTGGCCGTGACCGGTGAACGCCCGGTCACCTTTTCCGCAAAAAAACTTCCCGCTGGTTTGTCGCTGGATCCGAACACCGGCATCATCAGCGGTTCGCTCAACAGGGCGGGGGAATACACTGTCAAAGTCGCCGCCAAGAATTCCGCCGGCAAAGCCAAAACCAAAATTAAAATCGTCTGTGGCGACACGCTGGCCCTCACCCCGCCGATGGGCTGGAACAGTTACGACGCTTTCGGTGACAACGTCGTCGAGTCCGAAGTTATGGCCAATGCGCGTTATGTGGCGGAGAAGATGCAGCACGTCGGCTGGGATACTGTCGTCGTGGATTACTGTTGGTCCGACCCCGGCGCGCACGACAACAACCGCAATGCCCGCGCCAATGCGCCTCTGGCCATGGATGCTTTTGGACGCCTGCTGCCCGCGACCAACCGTTTTCCTTCCGCCGTTGACGGTGCCGGTTTCAAACCGCTCGCCGATGCGGTTCACGCGCTGGGTTTGAAGTTTGGCATCCACATCATGCGGGGAATTCCGCGCAATTCTGTCAGGGCCAACCTGCCCATTGAAGGTTCGAACTTCACCGCGGCCGAGGCTGGCAACACCAACAGCAAATGCGTCTGGTGCCCCGACATGTTTGGCGTGAGCAGCAATGCCGCCGGCCAGGCGTGGTATGATTCCTGTGCGCGACTCTGGGCCGGATGGGGTGTGGATTACATCAAGGTGGACGACCTTTCCGAGCCGTATCACCTCGCTGAAGTGGAGATGGTCCGCCGCGCGATTAACCGGTGCGGTCGCAGCATGGTCTTCAGCACGTCACCTGGTGAAACACCCATTGGACAGGCAACGAATGTGATGACCAATGCCAATCTCTGGCGCGTTTCCGGCGATTTTTGGGACAACTGGAAATCGCTCAACCACGAGTTTGCGCTCGGCGCACGCTGGCATGACTTTGTGGGGCCGGGACACTGGCCGGACGCGGACATGCTGCCGCTCGGTCATCTTTCTGTCGGCAACCGATCCGTCGGCCCTGACCGCTTCACCCGTTTCACGCGGGACGAACAGCTCACGCACCTTTCGCTCTGGAGCCTGCTGCCGTCGCCATTGATGGTTGGCGCAAATCTGCCGGACAACGACGATTGGATGACGGCATTGCTGATCAACCCCGAAGTCATCGCTGTGAATCAAGACGCCTTCGGCCAGCCCGCGCAACGGCTGACCAATGTTCTTGCCGGCGTGGAAATCTGGACGAAAAAACTTGCGGACAAATCCCTTGCGGTTGGCATCTTCAATCGCGGCAATACTATCGTACCGGTGAATCTCGTCTGGCACGGCCTTGGCCTGCGCGCCAAGCCTGCCGTCCGCGATTTATGGCTGCGAAAAGACCTGGGGCGGCAGAAGGACTTCACCGCCGAACTGCCACCGCACGGCTGTGCTTTGCTGCGAGTGAAGTAAAAACGGGCTCCCGTCGTCGTCGCGGCGTAATTGTATATCACATTTGGGCACGAGACCGTACGATTATGGAACGCCGGATTCATCCGGCAGCAGGCATATCATGTGTGAAACTGCCGGATGAATCCGGCGTTCCGATGTTGCGCCATGAAAAAATCGGTTTGACTCCATCGTCCACTTGCCCAAAATATGGTCCCACAACCTGCAACCAGCAACCATATGTCAAGAACCCTGAATCCCTACGTCATTTTACTCACTCTTATCGCCACCCTGGGTGGATTGCTTTTCGGATACGACACCGCCGTCATCTCGGGGGCGGTGGGCAGCCTGAAAGCTTATTTTATTGAACCCCGGAATCTCAGCGACCCCAACGTTGCCAACTCGCTCTGGGGCATCGTCAATTCCAGCGCGCTCATCGGATGTATCATCGGCGGCGTCATCGGCGGCTGGGTCAGCACCAAGATCGGCCGCAAACGCGGATTGATCATCGCCGCCTTTCTCTTTTTGTTTTCCGCCCTAGGCGCCGCTGCGCCTGAATTTCCCTTTGCCCCCATCGGCCACGGCGGGCCGGGATACATGTGGAATTTTGTCTTCTATCGAATCCTCAGCGGCATTGGCGTGGGGCTGGCTTCCATGCTGTCGCCCATGTACATCGCCGAAATCGCGCCGGCGAAAATCCGGGGCAACCTGGTGGCGTGGAATCAATTCGCCATCATCTTCGGCATGCTGATCATTTATTTCGTCAATTTCGGAATTTCCAAGGCGGGCAGCGGTGATCAATGGCTCAACACCATCGGCTGGCGGTACATGTTCCTGTCCGGCGCGATTCCCGCAATCCTCTTCCTGATCCTGCTGTTTTTCGTGCCCGAAACCCCGCGGTATCTGATGTTGAAGGGCAATGAGGCCGGCGCGCGTGCGGTGCTGGCCAAATTGACGACGGCTGAGGAAGGCGAAAAGGAAATCGCCGACATCAAGGAGTCACTGGCCGAACACCATTCCGGCCGCTTGTTTTCCTTTGGTATGCTGCTTATTTTCATCGGCATCATGCTGTCGGTTTTCCAGCAGTTCGTCGGTATCAATGTCGTGCTCTATTATGCCCCGGAAATTTTCAAGAACGTGGGTTTTGACACCAACGCCTCGCTGTTCCAGACCATCATTGTCGGCGCCGTCAACCTGATCTTCACCGTGGTGGCCATCGTCACCGTGGACAAGCTGGGCCGCAAACCCCTGCAGATCATCGGCGCGCTCGTCATGGCGGTGGCCATGCTTGCCCTGGGCTCCACTTTTGCGCTTCAAATCAAAGGGGTGCTGGCGCTGCTCTGCATGCTGCTTTACATCGCCGGATTTGCCGTGTCCTGGGGGCCGGTGGTCTGGGTTCTGTTGAGCGAAATTTTCCCCAATCAGATTCGTGGCAAGGCCATGGCGGTGGCGGTGGCCGCCCAATGGATCGCCAATTTCCTGGTCAGTTGGACCTTCCCCATCCTCAACGACAACCCTTCGCTGTTGAATGCTTTCCACCATGGATTCGCCTACTGGATCTACGGTGTGATGAGCATCCTGGCGGCGGTGTTCATGTGGAAACTGGTCCCGGAAACCAAGGGGCGCACCCTCGAACAGATGAATGCGCTCTGGCACGTGCCGGGCGAGAAACATTGAATCTGATTCGCATCGCGTCCCATCGCTGACGCCTGATGGATCATGGACGGCTCTGGCAGCAGGAAGCCGAACCGTTTACAAAGTCTATGCCTTCGTTATCGCATGATACGCGCCTGAAACTGGCGAATGATGTGACCTTTCAATCGCTGGGAGTCGGCGAGGAAACGGTCGTGCTGTCGCTCAACTCCGGTTATCTGTACACCTGCAATGAAACCACCGACGCCTTACTGCGGCAACTGGACGGCCGGCGCCCGCTGGCGGCGGTGATTGACGTGCTGTTCGACGAATTTCAGGTTTCCCGCGAGGCGTTGAGCGCGGACATGACGGAACTGGCCGCGAAGTTGTTGGAGGAGAAGCTCATTGTTGAAGAATCCTGAATCCACATCTTCCCGAAGCCGGCTGATTTTGCGCGGGCATGTCTGGCTGCTGGCAACGCTGATTCCGCTGTTGGAAAAATTTATCCCGCTCAAATGGTTGTTGCGTCTGCTGACCCCGCCGTCGCGCTTCAAACCCTATGCCGGCACATCGCCGGAGGAAATTTCGCGGCTGGTCGCCCATCGCCTGCGCGAGCCGCATAACATGCGCCGGCGCGCCTGCCTGCGCCAGGGGCTGACCTTGTTCCATTTCCTGAAGCTGGCAGGCTGGCCGGCGGTCCTGCGCATCGGGGTTTTTCCGCCGGGCATCGACCGCCAACGGATGCACGCGCATTGCTGGGTGACGCTCAACGACGTTCCGTTGTCGCCGCCGCCCGAACAGCCGGTGGCGACCCTCCTGACCTGCGGCATCCCCGATGAGTCTATGGCAACGGCCGGCGGCAGGAGCAAATAGATTGACAGGCGGCGGCCAAACTGGGAGAAAGACACGGTTCAGATGCAGTTAGATTGGGTTGTTCAAATCGTTCAACTGAGAAAAATTTAATTATATGAAAACATCCAAAAAACAGACCAAGCCGGAGATCAAAAAGCGCAACTACACCAAGCCGGAGATCAAAAAGCGCGAACAAATCAAGGAAGTGACGGAAGGCGGCGCCCCGGTTGTCTCACATCCGGTTTAAAGACTCGCAAGCCATCAGCAAGAGACGCTTGCCAAGGCTGCAAGATTCTCGTCCTTGAGTTTTCGGCTACCGATTGCACCACCTTTCGGAGACGTTTGATTTATACGTGGATTCCGGGTTGGAACATGTTGCAGACTTGTTGAAGTCCGCAGCGGCATTATCGGTTTATTCTTCCTACAACAAGCCGGACATGGGACTGACAAGAGCACATTACGACTTGCACGGCATGCGAATGACGGCGGAGTCGCCAAGTCAATCGCTGCTGGATGTGATTGACACCCTGCTGGGCGCTTACGCTGAAGTTGCCGGCCAACCGGACGGATTCTCGGTGAGCTTGGATTACGGGCAAATTCCAACTGAAACCGATCCGGAACTGCATGACTTCTGGAAAGGTGCTTTGCCTGATGGGACGCACATGATCTGCCGCAGCGGCTTGAAACGGCGGCAGGTGGAAATGCCGGGCCAGGTCCGGGCTGACATTGACCTGGCCGCGCGTGTTGCGCAGTTTGTCGTAAATCCAAATATCAAAACTGGCCTGCTGGAAACCTGTTTCCTGCCGTTGTTGTGCGACTGCCTCGGCCAAGCGGGCCATTATGTGATCCATGCCGCCAGCCTGTTCGTCCAGGCCGATGGCCAGCGGCGGGCGCTGATCGTCTCCGGCATGAGCGGCGCGGGGAAAACCACCCTGGCACTCGCGCTAGCGGGGACGGGCTTGGGCCTGCTGGCGGACGACATGACTTTTTATCAGCCAGCGATTGCAAACCAGCCGGGACAAATCTGGGGAATCCGGACCCGATGCAAGGTGCATACGCGAACACTGGAATTACTTCCCTGGCTGCGCGACCTGCCGGCAGGCGGCGCCTCGTTGAACGGCGAACGGCTTCTGGATTCCAGGTCTTTGAAGCCGGCTACCACCGGCCTGACCGCGGCGCCAGGGGTGATTCTTTTCCTGAACCCTCGAAACCCGGAGACGCATCGCATCGAACCGGTGGACAAGCTTACGGCGATCACGCGTCTGACCCGTGAAAATGTCCGGGCGACCGATCCGCGCCGCGAAGCGGTGGCGGGCCGGGCGTTTGAGGCATTGACGGAGCTGGTGCGCTCCAGCCGGATTTTTCAGGCCAGCCTTTGCCCACGCCTGGAAGAACTCCCTGAACGGCTCGCTTCCCTCTGGTCTTGATGTGCTGAACCAAATCCATTCCCTGCTGCTGGCGCTGGCGGATCCCCGCGGTCCGGCCAGCGACATTGATCTTGCCCCGCCGAAACCGGAACAATTGCGGCGGCTGTTGGAACTGGCAGACCGGCATGGCGCGCTGGCAATCGTCATGGAAAATCTCAAGCAGTTGACCGGGCAGGGGAACGGACCTTGGAATTCGTTTGAGCCGGACCCAACCGCGTGGGAATGGGCACAGCAACAATTGAGGTACCGAACAGGATTGTCACTTGTGCTGCGCCTGCAGGCCCGGGAATTAACCGGCCGCATGCAGGAGGCTGGGTTGCCGGTGCTCGTTCTCAAGGGTTGCGATTTTGCCGATCGCCTTTATTCACATCCGTCGTTGCGTCCATTCACCGATGTTGATTTGTTAATTCCCGACCGGATTCTTCCAGAAACACGGCAGGTGTTCGGAAAACTAGGCTACCTGCCGGTCCCGGTGCCGATGAAACATGCGACCGGTTACGGTGAGGAAAGCTGGCGCCACCCGGCCCGGCCCGGCGGCATGGTGGAAATTCATTGGAACCTGGTGAATTCGCCGTCGCTGCGGCGCACGCTGTCCGTGGCCTATGAAAGCCTGCACCTGGAAATGCACCAGAGCTGGCCCCGTCCCAGTGCCGCAGCGGTGCTGTTGATTGCGGCGGTGCATGGCGTGGCCGGTCACGGCGTTGACCGGCTGCAAGTGCTGTGCGATGTCGTCCAGGCCGTTCGCGGGACGGCGGGCGCTCTGGACGAAACCTGGCTGGCGCAGGCCGTACCCCAAACCGGGACAGACCGTGCGCTGGCAACGGCGCTGGCTCTGGCTTATAAAATGTATCGCGAACCGGCCTGCCTGGACTTGATGAGACGTCTGGGGATTGATCGTCGAGCATGGCCGGGTAATCTGTTGTTGAGCCGCGGTGTCATCCTGCGCGCCCATGCCGCGCGCGATTCATTCCGCCGGCAGTTGTTGCGCGAATTTTTGAAACGCAAATGAATGTCCTGCTCGTTTATCCGGCGCCACCGTCTTCGGCCTGGCCCAAGGGCGCCTTTCGCTCGCGCTGGATTCCGTCCGGGCTGGCCTGCATCGCCACCGTGCTGCGCCGGGGCGGACATCAGATCAAAATCCATCTCTGCGAGGAAACCCTGGAGTTGAATCAATACAACCGGGCCGCGGCCCGGGCCGCGCTGCAGGCGCAGATGCGGGAATTTCACCCCGAACTCGTGGGCTTGTCGCTCGTCACGTCCGGCGTGCCCGAGGGTGCGATTGTGGCGGAAGACGCCAAAACATTGTTGGGCCCGCAAACGCTGGTCGTGGCCGGCGGACCGCATCCGACCGTTCTCCCGGAAGAATTGTTGACCAGTTGCCCGGCCATTGACGCGGCTGTCATTGGTGAAGGCGAATTGACCCTGCTCGAACTGGCCGACCACGGCGTCTCGCCGTCCGTCAACGGCATTGTTTTTCGCCGCGACGGAACGCTGGTGCGTACACTTCCCCGCGCGGCGGTGCAGGACATTGACAGCCTGGGGCCGCCCGCTTACGACCTGTTCAACCTGAAACATTTCACGGAACCCAGCCGCTGGCTGATCCGGTTCCTGAAACTTCCGGCCACCAATCTCCGCACGAGCCGCGGCTGCACCCATCGCTGCAGTTTCTGCGCCGGCCACCTGGTCTCCGGGCTGAACGTGCGCCATCATTCCATCGAATACGTCCTCGACCAGATGCGCCGCGCGGTGACGGAGCTTGGCGTGAGCGCCATTCGTTTCGAGGACGACACCGTCGGTGCGGATCGCGGGAGATTGTTGGAATTATGCGCAGCCATTCAGCGGGACGATTTGCACAAAAAAATAAAATGGGAGGCCTGCCTCCGGGTGAACCAGGCCAGCGCCGATGTTTTGGCCGAGATGAAGGCCGCCGGCTGCATCCAGGTTGAATACGGTTTTGAAAGCGGCTCGACGGAGTCGTTGCGGCGGCTCGGCAAGCAGACGGACATCGAACTGAACCGGCGCGCCGTTGAATTGACGCGGCAGGCGGGTCTGCGCATTTTTGCGGACATCATGGTGGGCCTGCCGGGCGAAACCGCGGCGGACTTTGAAGCCACGGTGAAGTTCCTGCGCCAGGCGCGGCCGGAAATAATTTCCGCCGCGCGGCTTTGTCCATTGCCGGGGACACCCATTTATAAAAATTTGGACCCCGCTGTGCGGGCCAGGCTTGACTGGGCCGACTTCAGTTATCCGGACAGCCAGGTGAACCCGGTCAATCTGACGGCCATGCCCGACCGGCAGATCAATGAATCATACCGGAAGTTCCAGAAATATTTTATCCGGCCGCAAATGACCTGGGCTTTGCTGCGGGACACACCCGCTGCCGAGCGCCACGAACGATTGCCCTTGCGCAAGAATCTGGCCAGCTTCGTCCTGCGCCACCCACTCAAAGCCATGCAAGTGCCATGGTAGGACATGGCAGCGGGTGACGCGCCGGGCTGCGACCCGGCATGAAACAAAATCCCACTGCAACATGCCGGGCCGGGGGCTGGGGAGACACCAACAGAGCAGTCATAAATAGTGCCGAGTGAGGAACTTCTGTTTGAAACATCAATGAAACCTGCTATTTTATTGGTAATGATTAGATGGTCGTTGTCCGATCCCGCCGAAGCGCGGTTCAGTGGAAAGCCGCCCGCAGGTATCAAATTTTGAGCATTGATCGAAACCCTTTAACCCTTCCGTAAATATACGATTCGACTTATGAAATCCCGATATCAAATGGCCGCCCTGGCAATCGTGTTCGGTGGTTTCGCCGCCACCGCTGCTGCGCAGACGACAATATTCAACGAAAATTTCGACGGCGGATATACAGGTGGGTTCAGCACCTCCTCCTATTACGGAGGCAGCCCCACCGGCACCGGCAACGCGGTACAGGCGAGCGGCGGAAATCCAAACGGCTGCTGGCGTGAGACCATGACAGCAACAACCGGGAGCGACTATTATACCGGGCAGGTGCAGTTGACGACGGTTTCCGGGAACACGGACCCGAACCCGTCGGACTACGTGTTGTCCTTCGCTGCCAAAGGCAGCCAGGCGGCCAACATACAGTTCATTATCGAATCCTGGTCGGGCAGTTATTGGAGCGGCACAAAGATCATGGACGCGACCGTCAACGACCAGTTGAATGCGGCCAATACCTGGCAGACTTTCAGCGTAAACCTGGGCAGTCTCACGGGGGCCAACCCGACCGGCGCAACCTGGCAGTTGAACTTTCAAATCAATGCCTGGCAGTGGGGCGGCGCCGGCTACACCGACACCCTGACAATCGACAATATCATCCTGGTGCATCTTGCTAATTCCCTCATGCTCACCTCCTCGGCCAACCCTTCAGCCTCCGGCGGCAGCGTCAACTTCACTGCCACAGTAGTGACCAACGGGACCACTGCCGGCAACGCCACGGGCCAAGTGGTATTTTCTTCTGCCTACAGCGGCCCGTTCAGTACCAACACCGTGAGTGGCGGTAGCGCCACCAGTATCTCCATTGCCAATCTGCCGGTGGGCACGGACCTGATCACCGCCATCTATTCCGGCGGCAACTATCCGGGTGGCACCAATATGCTGAACCAGGTCGTCAACGCCCCGCCGGGTCCGGGCCTGGCACAGGCCAATCTCCCCATTTATACCGACAATCTGGTGAATGGTTTTCAAAATTGGAGTTGGGCGACGGTAAATCTGCAAAACTATTCGCCGGTTCATTCGGGCAGTTATTCCCTCAGTGTCACCGATGGCGGCAACTATCAGGCACTGTCTATTGCACATTCGGATTTTAATACCAGCCCCTACGCCAGTCTTAATTTTTGGATGAATGGCGGCAGCGCTGGCGGCCAACCAGTACAAGTGTATGGATTGCTTGATGGCACCATTCAGGTGGCCTATTCATTGGGAACTTTGCGGACCAATACCTGGCAGCAATTTACCATTCCGCTTTCCGCTTTGGGCGTGGCCAACATGCCAAATTGCAGCGGCTTTTGGATTCAGGGAAGCGTTGCCACGGCACTACCAACATTTTACGTGGACGACGTTCAACTGGTGGCCGCGCCTGCGCCGACGCTGGTTCACCTGGGAGTGGATGCGGAGCAGGTGTTGCGCACTGTTGATGCGCGCCAGTTTGGACTCAATACCGCAACCTGGGACGACAGTCTGGGCAATTCAACAACCCTGCCGCTGCTTGAGGCAATCGGCTGTTTGACCTTGCGCTGGCCGGGGGGCTCGACTTCCGACGCATATGATTGGGCCGGTGACCCGACCGGGAATGCCACCTTCATGTCCATCGCCACCAATCTGGGCGCTCAAGTTTTCACCACCGTCAATTATGGCACCGGCACTCCCGGCGAGGCGGTCGCCTGGGTGCTCTCCGCCAACAAAACCAATCATTGCGGCTTCAAATATTGGGAAATCGGCAATGAATGCTATGGCACGTGGGAAACCGATTCCCATGCCATTCCGAATGATCCTTACACGTATGCCACCAATGCGGTGGCTTACATTCAGCAGATGAAGGCGGCTTACCCGGCTGTGCCCATTAAAGTGGGCATCGTCGTCGCGCCGGGAGAGGGCAGTTATTCCAACAACGCGACGCATTTTGCCATCAATCCGCGCACCGGCACCAAGAATTATGGATGGACGCCCATCGTGTTGTCCCAGTTGAAAAGTCTCGGGATCATGCCCGATTTCCTCATTTATCATTTTTACTGGCAATACACCTCCGGCTGGAGCTTTTACTCCGGCTCTCCCGACAGTGACCCGCTGCTGTTGCAGGTCGCCGGGAATCCGTGTCCCCGGACCTGGACCGACTGGGCCAGCGCCGCCGCCGATTTGCGCCAGCAAATCAGCGATTACATCGGAACATCTGGCACCAACATTGAGTTGTGTGTGACGGAAAACAACAGCGACGCCGGGTCCATGGGCAGGCAATCCACCAGCCTGGTCAACGCGCTCTACCTCGCCGACAGCACCAGCCAGCTCATGAAAACCGAATTCAGATCGTATATCTGGTGGGATTTGCACAATGGTGCGGATCCCAGCGGCGATTTCGACCCGACGATTTACGGCTGGCGGACGAATGGTGACTACGGGGTCCTGAGCGGGTCAAACACTCCGTATCCCACCTTTTACGCTGAAAAATTGCTGCAATATTTTGCGCGGCCCGGCGATTCCGTCCTCAACGGCACCAGCGATTCACTTTTGCTTTCCGCCTATGCCGTTCATCGCACCAACGGCGCTCTCACGATGCTCGTCATCAACAAGGACATGACCACGAGCCTGAATGCGCAAATCATGCTGACCAATTATGCGCCGTGGACCAACGCAACGATTCAATCCTATGGCATCCCGCAGGATCAGGCGGTGGAAACCGGTGCCGGTGCTTCACTGCAAGACATCGCAACGACGAACTTTCCAACGGCCGGAACGAACTTCAGCTGTTCGTTTCCACCCTTGTCGCTGACGCTCTTGACGTTTGCGCCAGGACCTTCGGTGCTTTCCGTATTGGGCATACCGCCCGGACAGGTGGAGCTGCTGCTTCGAGGCCAGCCCGGCACGCCTTATGTCATCCAAAGTTCGCCGGATTTGATGGCGTGGATCTCCGTCTCCACCAACACGCTCGTGGGGAGCACGCTGAACATCACCATCCCGGTTTCTCCGGGTTCCCCGCACCAATTTTATCGCGCTGTCTGGCAGCCTTGAAATATCAGAGCGGCCTGCCGCCGCGACGGAGCCTTTTATGGGGTTTAACGCGTAGCGAAGCTTTACGCTTGATTTCCGGGCCAACGAGAAATTACACCTCCCCGGCCAGCAGCCCGGTCATCCGCGCTGACGCGGGAAATGCTCCGCCAGCAGCTCGCCGGCCTTTTGAACGCCGTGGATGATGCCCGGCGTGAACTCGGATTTGCGGAAGTAGCCGCTCATGGCGTCCGCCAGTTTCCGCCAGAATTCATCCCCGCACTTCGCATGAACGGCTTCATCGCCGATGACGGCGAATTTGTGCGTGCGCGGAGCCACGAAAATCAGCACGCCGTTCCGTTCCGGCGACTGGTTCATGCCCAGGCGCATGAATTCCACCTGCGCGGCGACGACCGGCTCGTCAACGTGATTGGGGCTGATGCTGACCCGGATCTGGCCGGACGTCTTCTGTTCGGCGTCACGAATTGCCGCCACGATGTTGTCGTGGTGCAGCTGCTTGGAAAAATGCTTTGGATGCATAAATTACCAACTCCCTCCCGCTCCGCCGCCGCCAAAGCTGCCGCCGCCTCCTGAAAAGCCACCACCGCCGCTTGAAAAACCTCCACCGCCCCAACCACGGCTTGAGCCGCTGCTGGAGAGTAATAACCAAGGGAAAAACATTCCCAAACCTCGCGCGAAAAAAATAATAATGAGGATCAACACGATAAATCCAAAGCCAAGGAAGGGACTGCTTGATCCATGGGAGGGCCGACTGTCCGCCACCGTCGTTCCGGTTCCCTTGTATTCGCCCTTCGTCGCCGCGAGAATTGCCTGCACGCCCGCCGTCAGGCCGCCATCAAAATCGGCGGCCTTGAAACGCGGCGTAATCTGCTCGTCAATGATTCGCTTGCAAAGCGCATCGGGCAGGACGCCTTCCAGTCCGTAACCGACCTGCAAAAACATCTTGTGGTCCTGAACGAAAACGAACAGCACCGCCCCGTTGTTTTTGTTCTTCTGCCCCACCTGCCACGACCGCGCCACGCGCACGGTGTAATCCTCAATGGATGAGTCCGACTGCATTTTGGGGAAAACCGCCACCACGATTTGGTCGGAGCTTTGGCGCTCGAAATCTTCGAGCGTCTTGTCCAACTGCGCCGCCGTCCCGGCGGAGACGACGTGGGCGTAGTCATTAAAATAAGCCGCCGGTGGAGGCGGAATGACTTCACCCGCGAACAGCCGGAAGCCAAGAAGCAAAACCAGGATGGAGCAGAGGCGTCGCACGGTTCAATGGTTCGTCGCCGCCGGGGCGGCCGCCGATTTGTTGAAATCGAACTGGACCTTGGGCGGCGTTTCGGCGCCGGCACTGGCGGCAAAATAAGGTTTCGTCTGGAAACCAAAGAAGCCGGCATAGAACACCGCCGGAAATGATTTGACCGCCGTGTTGTAATTCTGGACCGCCGTGTTGAAATCCCGGCGCTCGACGCTGATGCGGTTCTCCGTGCCCTCCAATTGCGCCTGCAAATCGCGGAAGTTCTCCGTCGCCTTCAAGTCCGGATACCGCTCCACCACCACCAGCAAGCGGGACAAGGCCGACGAAAGCTGGCCCTGGGCCTGGTCAAACGCCGCCAGCTTGGCGGGATCGCTCGGCGCGGTGTTGGGGTCAATCTTCACCTGTCCCACCGACGCCCGCGCCGCGGTGATTTCCGTCAGCGTGGATTTCTCGAAGTTGGCCGCGCCGGAGACGGTGGCGACGAGATTGGGGATGAGGTCGGCCCGGCGTTGATAGACGTTTTGCACCTGCGCCCACTGGCTGTCCACGCCCTGCGACAATTTGACGAGATGGTTGTAACCTGCGCCCGCCGCCAGGACAAAAAACAAGACCAGGAGCCCGAGCACCACCAAAACTAAAAGAATGATTGCTAGTTTTTTCATAATGACCGTCACACTTTAACTATTCCATGCCGGTCAACAATTACAAAATTCGCCGTTGTCCGTAATCGTGTTCGCGCCGCCTGGCCGGCGTTTTGCCTGTCACCACTATTTCCAAATCCATTCCCGTGCTTGTCTTATCCATCAATAACCCCGAAGTTTCGCATAAGCGTATCACAACGCACCTGGCTTGCCTCGTCAACGCCAGCGACATGACCGCGGTACGGGACGGTTCGCCTGAACTTCGAAAAAAATCCAATTGCCCCGGCCCGTGCGCGTCTTAATATTCAACACGTGAGCACTTCTTTCAGGTTGCGCATTCTGTTTCCGCTGGTCATCGCCGTCAATGCCGCGCTGCCAGGCCGCGCCGGGACTTCGCTTCTTTGGGGCGCGGATGGCGAGCGATGGGACCCCCACGGTCGTCTGCCCGATTTTTCTTATGCGGGGTATCATTGCGGAGAAACGACGCTGCCCGACATTCCGCCGGGTGTAAATGTCAAGACCTTCGGCGCGACCGGCGACGGCGTCACGGACGACACCGCCGCATTTCTCAAGGCGCTGGCCACGATCAGCCACGGCGTTATCGAAGTGCCCGCGGGCCGTTATCGAATCACCAACATTCTGGAAATCACCCGCAGCGGGGTGGTGTTGCGCGGCGCCGGGCCCGGCAAAACGACCCTCGTTTTCCCCACGACCCTTCAGGAAATCAAACCTCACTGGGATGCCACGACCGGCGGCAAAAAAACCTCATTTTACTCCTGGTACGGGGGTTTTGTCTGGTTCAAGGGAAATCTGGGCCAGCACCCACTGGCCGACGTCAACCTCCCGGCCCGGCGTGGCGACACCAGCCTGCATCTCTCGACCACCAACGGACTTTATCCGGGACAGCGCATCGAGATTTACCAGAGCGACACGGCCGATAATTCACTGGCCGCCCAGCTCTACTCCGGAGACCCGGGCGACACACACAATCTTAAAGGCAACACCACCGCCGCGTTGACTTGCCGCATCGTGCGGATTGAGGGCGAGCGGATTTACTTCGACCGTCCGTTGCGCTTCGATGTCAAACCGCAATGGAAACCTTGCATCCGCAGCTTCACTCCGACGGTTTCCGAATCGGGCGTCGAGAACCTCTGCTTCGAGTTCCCGGACACGCCCTACAAAGGTCACTTCAACGAACTGGGCTGCAACGCCGTGACGTTCGATCAGGTTTCCGACTGCTGGGCACGCCATCTCCGGATTGTGAACGCCGACAGCGGAATCTTTCCCGACGGCCGTTTCTGCACGATTCAAGACATCGTGTTCGAGTCCGTCCGCCTGGCGGATGCCAACTGCACGGGCCATCATGGTATTTACTTTTATGGCGACGACAACCTGTTCGAAGGTTTTGATTATCGCACGCGGTTCATTCATGACATTTCCGTGTCCATGTCCGCCGGCAATGTCATCGCCGGCGGCCGGGGCGTGGACCTGTGTTTCGATCATCACTGCCATGCGCCCTACGAAAATCTTTACGTGAACATCGACGCCGGCACAGGCTCCCGCCTTTGGGCCAGCAGCGGCGGCGGCGGTTTGGGTAAACATTGTGGTGCGCGCGGCACCTTCTGGAATGTTCGCTCCGCGGTTCCCCAGCATTATCCGCCGCCGGACTTCGGTTCGATCTCGATCAACGTGGTGGCGGTGCAAACCGATCAACCATCCGAGAAGAACCCGGCCGGCCGCTGGTTCGAAGCGATCCCACCCGGTCAGATCCTCCCGCAAGACATCCATGCCGCCCAGCTCGTCTGGCGATTAAAAACACAATAGTGTTGGTCTGCCGCCTCAGTCCGAACATCGAATCTTCACGTGAGGCGTGAGTGAGGTTTGACCGTTGGCCCTGAAAATCACTTTGGCATTTGGCGTTTATCCTTTAGCCTTTCCCGCCATGAGCGTATCCCAACGCACAGCGCAAAACATCCGGGAACGGCTGCTCGAAAAATCGGATCCAGATGGGCTGCGAAAGCGTCTGTCCCCGCGTCTGCCCGCCTCGGAACCGCTCTGCAACCGGCTGCCTCTGTGCAATGACCATACTGCCGCGGGGCTCGAGAAACGTCAGGGCTTCCTCAAACATGGGTGCTCTCGCTTCCGGCGAGTTTGCCGCCGCTCATGCCAAATATGCGCGCCCGGGCGGCAGGCAAGATGCCTGCCATTACGGATCGATGGCAGTGTCCGGTTGCACCCCGGTACGAACGGAATTTGCTTTTGTTGTGGACAAGTCCGGTCAACTTCAATAATTCAAAGACAGCGTTTGCTTTCAAAGCGGCAACAAAACTTATGGGCTACAAGATTGCTCGTTACGGCTGGCTGCCTGATTTGCCGGATCAGCGCGACCATTTTTACGCCGCACCGGTGGAATTGGCGGGGGTTTTGCCGGCCAAAGTTGACCTTCGCCCGCAATGCCCGCCGGTTTATGACCAGGGCCAGCTTGGCAGTTGCACGGCCAACGCCATTGCCGGAGCCATTGAGTTTGACCGGATGAAACAGAAGCAGTCCGACTTTACGCCGTCGCGCCTGTTCATTTATTACAACGAGCGCGCCATCGAACACACGATTGATTCCGACAGCGGCGCGCAAATTCGCGATGGCATCAAGAGCGTGGGCCAACAGGGTGATTGCCCCGAAACCGAATGGCCGTATGTCATCGCCCGGTTCAAGACCCGACCGTCAGCGAAAAGTTACGCGGACGCGCTGAAATACCGGGCCGTTTTGTATCAGCGCCTGACGCCGATTCTCAGCCAGCTCAAGGGTTGCCTTGCGTCGGACTATCCGTTTGTGTTCGGATTCACGGTTTATGAAAGTTTTGAAAGCGCGCAGTTGGCCCGGACCGGCCACGCGTCGCTGCCCAAATCCGGCGAGCGGGCCATTGGCGGCCATGCCGTTGCCGGCGTCGGTTACGACGATGCCCGGCAGTGGTTCATCGTCCGCAACTCCTGGGGCGGCCAATGGGGCATGAAGGGTTATTTTCCCTTGCCTTACGCCTATGTGACCGACGATAATCTGGCCAGCGACTTCTGGACAATCCGTGTGGTGCAATGATAATTAATTTAACCTGATAAAAACTCGATAAAAAATTATGACTCTCACAAAACGTGACTTGGTAGTTCGCATCAGCAATGAAACCGGCCTCGTCCAGCAGCAGGTGTTCGACGTGGTGCAAAAAACGCTCGACTACATTGCCGAGGCGCTCGCCAAGGGCGACAAGGTGGAATTGCGCAACTTCGGCGTCTTCGAAATCAAAATCCGCAAGGCCCGGGTCGGCCGCAATCCCAACGCGCCGGAAACCGACGTGCCGATTCCCGCGCGGGCGATGGTAAAGTTCAAGGCCGGCAAGGAAATGCGGGCCGACGTGCTCAAGCTCACGCCCCAGAAATCGGCGCCACTTGGCGCCGCGGGTGTGGCGCCAAAATGAAGCAAGCGGGAATGCGGGAAAAGGATTTCCTCATTTCCTGATTTCCTAATTGAAAATCTTCTTTATGCTCCGGGCATGGAACGATTGCCCGGATTCCGCGACTTTTATCCCGAACCGCTTCCGCATTCTGATGTGGGGAGCGCCGACGCCCGCCAGTTCATCTTTGACAAATGGCGCGCGACCGCCCGCCGCTACGGTTTTCGCGAATACGACGGCCCGCCGCTGGAACCGCTCGAACTCTTTACCACCAAAAGCGGCGGGGAAATCGTCGGCCAGCTCTACAACTTCACCGACAAGGGCGAGCGCGCCGTGGCGTTGCGGCCGGAAATGACGCCCACGCTCGCGCGCATGGTCGCCGCGCACGAACGCAATTATAAAAAGCCCATCAAGTGGTTTGCCATCCCGCAACTCTTCCGCTACGAGCGCCAGCAAAAAGGCCGGCTGCGCGAACATTTCCAATTCAATGCCGACCTCATCGGCGAGACCGACCCGGCGGCGGATGCCGAGTTGATTGCGCTGCTCATTGACACGCTGCGATCGTTCGGACTGACCGAATCGGATTTTATCATCCGCCTGAGCAGCCGGAATGCGTGGTCGGATTTCTTCAGGCAGGGCAGGGGAGATGCCGCGCACGAATATGAATTTTACCAGGCGATTGACAAGCTGGAGCGCACGTCGCCGGAGGAGAACGAACAAAAACTGACGGCCCTGGGTTTCTCGCTCGATGCGGTGAACACGTTCATCAAGTCGGGCAGACCGACGGCGGAGTTGCAGAGCATCCTGGACAATCTCGCCGCCCGCGGCCTGCGCGATTTCGTGAAGGTGGATTACCGGGTCATCCGCGGGCTGGCGTATTACACCGGCACGGTGTTCGAGGCGTTCGACCGCAAGGGCGAGTTCCGCGCCATCGCAGGCGGCGGACGCTATGACAACCTCGTCAAGCTCATCAGCGGCGGCAAGGTGAACCTGCCCGCGCTCGGTTTCGGCATGGGCGACGTGGTGCTGCTGGAACTGCTCAAAACGCGCGGGCTGCTGCCGAAATTCGACGCGAACGTGGACGTTTTCATTTTGATCGAAGACGAAAATCTCCGCGCATCCTCGCTCAAACTGGTGCAGGACTTGCGCGCGGCGGGATACGCCGTCGAGTATTCAATCACGACCGCCAAACCGGACAAACAATTCAAACGCGCGCAGGAATTGAAGGCCGTTTACACCGCGAAGTTCGAAAGCGACTCCTACGTGCGCATCCGCAATCTGAAGTCGCGCGAGGAAGTCGTCACCGGTGCGTTCGACGTGGCGAATCACCTGGGCTGAAATGCTCAAAAGCTATTGCTAGAACTCAATTAGTTAACGTGCCTATTAATCACCTCGCTGTCATTGCCGGTGATATCACGCAACAGCGGGTGGAGGCGATTGTGAATGCGGCCAACACGTCGTTGCTTGGTGGCGGCGGCGTGGATGGCGCAATTCATCGGGCGGCCGGGCCGGAATTGCTGGCGGAATGCCGCGCGCTCGGCGGTTGCGCGACGGGTCAGGCCAAAATCACCAGGGGCTCCAAACTTCCAGCCAGGTGGGTCATTCACACCGTCGGCCCGGTCTGGCATGACGGCCAGCGCGGCGAGGATGAACTGCTCGCGGGTTGTTATCGGAGTTGTTTTGCGCTCGTCGTCCAGCATGGCATCAAGACCGTGGCGTTTCCATCCATCAGCACCGGCGCGTATGGTTTTCCGATGGACCGCGCGGCCCGGATTGCCGTGCGCGAGACGAAACAGTTTTTGGAACGGAACCAATCGGTGGAGCAGGTGAGGCTGGTCTGCTTCGGTGTGAGCGCACCGGAAACTCATCAGGCGGCGTTGCGGGAAGTTTGAGTTTGTGGCGGCTGCGACGGCTTGTTAACTTCGTTTTGTGCAAAGGCTGAATCTTCTCAAATTGGCGCCGGTGGTGCTGGTGTTGACCGCGTCGTGCAGTTCGATCAAGGTTGGCGAACCCGGCCGGAATGGACTGGTGGCCAGCCAAACCCGCCGGGTTGATTCCAAACTTGAGCCGATGCGCCTGCACACAGAGGGAAACAAGGTGCTGGATGCCAGCGGGAAACCCGTCTGGCTCTACGGCGTCAACATCGCCTCGCTCGAATGGACCAATGGCGGCGAACACGTCGCGGAATCGGTGAACCGCGCCATCAACGACTGGAAGGTGAACCTGATCCGCCTGCCGCTGGCCCAGGACCGCTGGTTCGGCAAAATGACGAATCGAACGGACGGGGGCGCGGCATATCGCGCGCTGGTGGACAAGCTGGTGGACACCTGCGCGACGGGACGCGTTTACATTAATCTGGATTTGCACTGGTCGGATTGCGGCAAGTGGGTCAACGAAGGCGGCAAGCTTGGCCAGCACGACATGCCGGATGAACGTTCGATTGATTTCTGGCGCGACGCGGCCACCCGTTACCAAAACCAGCCGAATGTGATTTTCGGGCTTTACAACGAACCGCACGATGTTTCCTTTGCCGTCTGGCGCGATGGCGGTACGGCCGCGGACAAACCGGCGCGCTGGAATCCCAGCCAGGCAAAAATCAATTACGAAGCGGTGGGGATGCAAAAGCTTTACGACACGGTTCGCGCGACCGGGGCAACCAACCTGGTGACGGTCAGCGGACTTGATTGGGGCTACGATTTGAGCGGCGTGTTGCAAGGTTATGAAATCAAAGGCTCAAATTTGATGTATGAAACCCATCCTTACCCAAACAAACCACCCAGCTGGGACAAAAAATTCGGCGATGCCAGTCGGGAATATCCGGTATATGTGGGTGAATGGGGTTTTGGCCGCCGCGACACGAACGGTTTGGAATACGCCCAAAATTTGATGCAATACGTCAAAAAACACGAACTCCATTGGACGGCGTGGGATTTTCACACCACCGCCGGACCGACGTTGATTAAAAATTGGCAGTATGAGCCGACGGACTTCGGCCAGTTCGTAAAAGAACAGCTCGCGGCCCTGGCGGCAGCTCGCGGCTCAAACAAATAAATCCAGCTTCCGAATTGAAGCAAAAAAGGCGGGGCCGAAGCCCCGCCTGGTGAAATTGATTCGTGGAATTACTTCGCCGGTGCCGCCACGGCTTTTTCCTGCTTTTCGTTTACCAGCGTCGCGCCCTTGCCGAGGCGTTTGCGCAGATAGGTGAGTTTTGCGCGGCGCACCGAGCCCTGGCGTTCGACTTCAATCTTTTCCACGCGCGGCGAATGCAGCGGGAACACGCGTTCCACGCCTTCGCCGTAGCTGATGCGGCGCACGGTGAAGGTCTCATTCAGGCCATGTCCGCGTTTGCCCATGACGACGCCGGAGAATATCTGAATGCGCTCCTTGTCGCCTTCAACGACCTTGGTATGCACACGTACGCTGTCGCCAACCGTGAATTTCGCATCGTCTTTGCGATACTGTTCCGATTCAATTTTTTCTTGTAATGCCTGGTTCATAAATTTTTCGTGACGAGTAAAACGTGAAACGTGAAGCTCATTTTGTCACGTTTCACGCATTACGTTTCATTTCATCAAATCCGGTCTTCGTTCTTTGGTTCGCAACATTGCCTGTTCGCGCCGCCATTTTTCAATTTCGGCGTGGTTGCCGGAAACCAAAACGTCCGGGACTTTCATCCCGCGAAAGTCCGCCGGCCGCGTGTATTGCGGATATTCCAGCAGCCCGTGGCTGAAGGATTCGTCGCGCGAACTTTCGTCGTCGCCCAGCGCTCCGGGCAGCAAACGCGTCACCGCGTCAATCACCACCATCGCCGGCAGCGCGCCGTTCGTCAGCACGTAATCGCCGATGGACAATTCATCGTCGGCGAGTTTTTCCCGCACGCGTCCGTCAAAGCCCTCGTAATGCCCGGTGACGAGCAGCAAATCTTCCTGCTGCGCCAGCTCCCGCGCGATGGCCTGATTGAACTGCCGCCCGGCGGGCGACAACAGAATCACACGCGTTTTTTCGCGCTTCAAACTTTCAATCGCTTCAAAGAGCGGTTCCGGTTTCAACAACATTCCCGGTCCGCCGCCGAAGGGCCGGTCATCCACGGTCTTGTGCCGGTCGTGCGTCCAGTCGCGCAGGTTGTGGATTTTCAGGTCCAGCAGACCGGCATCGCGCGCGCGTTTGACGATGCTTTCGTCGAGCGGCCCGGCGAACATCGCCGGGAACAAAGTGAGCACGTCAATTTTCATGCCCGTTGGAGTTCAAGCTTCAGCTTGTTTCAATTTTGCCTTCCGCCGGAGCAAGCTAAAGCTTGTACTCCAACTTTGAACTCCAGCTTCAACCCGCCGGTTTCTCTTCGACAATTTCCACCGAACAACGCTGGCCTTTCTTCGCGCTGCCGGCCAGCAACAACGAGCGGATTGCATTGATCGTCACGCCCTGACGGCCAATGATTTTGCCCACGTCCTGCGGGTCCAGCCGCAGTTCATAGACCGTCATGCCTCCGCGCTCCACCGGCGTGATTTTCACCGCGTCGGTGTTCTGCACGAGGCCTTTGACGACATATTCCAGGAACGCCTGCATCGCACGAAAAATTAAAATCAAGCCGGCGGCGGAACCACCACCTTGCCTGCCTTCTTGATGAGGCTGGCGACGGTATCGCTCGGCTGCGCGCCCTTGCTGACCCAGTATTGGGCGCGGTCGAGTTTGAGCGAGAAATTATCGCCCTTCTTCAACGGTTGGTACGTGCCGATTTCCTCGATGAACTTGCCGTCGCGCGGACTGCGACCGTCAGCCACCACAATGCGAAACACCGGAGCATTCTTGGCTCCGACGCGCTTCATGCGAATTTTTACAGCCATAAATTTGTCAAAAGAGCGCATAGACTAGCCATCCATGTGACAGGTTGCAAGCCCTGTTTTAATACAAAAAGTTGGGAACACATTCGTGGGTCAAACGTTTCACCAACAGCGCAGTTCAATTCGTGAAAACGGGGGCATGGACATGAGTGTGGGTTTGGGCCGGACGGCAGCGATGCTGCCGTTACGACCGGTGTGTCCGGGTGCGACCGATGAAGCCTAAATTCTTGAGGTAATTAGCCGCCGCCTACCAACTGGGCAACTTTTGGGTGGTAGATTGGGTGGGAGTGCCGGGCGCTTTTGGGGTGGGAGTGCCTGACACCTTTGAGGGGACAGGCTGGGCGATGACCTGCTTGAGCGGCGTTGGCCGGGGCAATTCCTTGTAGTTGCGCGGGATTCCAAACAGCGAAGCGTCCAACGGCTCCTCCTTGGCCAAAATCAGGGCCAGCGTGATCGTCTGACCGCCGCCGGCGACCTGCGACCTTACCACCATGCCCGGCAACGCGCTCAACGCGGGAGTCATATCCGTGTCCGCACCGGTGGTTTTGTCCAGCACGGCGTAGTCGGCCCGGATCCGGGCGTAATCCGGATAATTTTTGGCCACCCAGACCGTCCCGGTGATGCCACGGGAATTCGTCCACGTATAAAGCTCCGTATCGTAGGGGCCCACTTTCTGGGTTTTGCCCGTAGGCTGCGGCACGGGCGCCCGGGAGGCGGTGCCCGACGGCCTGGCTTGCTTCATCAGATGGCCGGACGATTTTAAATACAGCTTTTGAGTGTGCAACAGCGTGATGGTATCGCCCGTGTTCAAATCCGTGATGGTGCTCAAGGCCTGCGGCTGGCCGGCATATGTGTCCATGCGGATCTTGGTGCCCTTGATCATTATCGCGGCCACCCCGGTATAGTTCGGGGTGACGATTTGCTGTTGCGTGATCAGATCGGCCCGTACACCGGCGGCGCAAACCAGCGCAAGGGAAATAAAAATTCGTTTCATGGCGGCGCGATAATCCTTCCGGCCTTCACGGAAGAAAAGCAAAAAAACACGAGGATGTGGCGTTGAGCCTGCGGCTCGATAAACCTTCAGATGAAATCGGCGCCCAGCGCCGGCGGTACAACGTCGAAGCGTCCGCATCAGTAGTTTACTCTTGGCTCTGCAAATGCTTTATCCCAATCGAGCTTATTATGCAAACCGACAATAAAAGGCGTATTGGACGAGGTAATGGCAGAAAATGTCTGAATTCTGGACATGGCCGGGCTTCAGCAGACAGCACTGTCGCCATCTCGCAAAAGGGGTTTGCATGAGTTTGAGTTTTCCACAAGTCATGGGATTCATCACCGGCGCGCTGCAATTCGCCGTTGCCGGTTACGCCCTGCGGCTGAACCGGATTTTCGGGACGGCACGCGTGGGCTGGTCGCTGTTCTGGGCCTTTGCGCTTCTGGCACTGCTCCATTTGTTTCAATCCATTCCGTTTTTCAATTCCGGCGAATCGTTGGGGGTCGAGATTGAGGTGATGTATTCGCTCATTTCGCTGCTGCTGCTGACCGGCATGGTCCACATCGAAACCTTGCTCAATGAGCGTTTGCGGCTGGAGCGCGAGGAACAGCGTTTGCGGGCTGATTTGGAATCCGAAGTCAAAAAGAAAACGGCGTATCTGAGCCGGGCCATTGAGGAATTGCAACTGGAAATTGACGGACGCAAACGCATGGAGACGGAGATCGAGAAGACGCAGAAGGAGCTTCTCGCCGCTTCCCGCCAGGCGGGGATGGTGGAGATCGCCGCCGGGGTGCTGCGCAACGTGGGCGGCATGCTCAAGAATGCCGATGTCTCCGCCGGCGTGGTTTCCGACCAGGTGAAGCAATCCAAGATCTCCAATGTCGTCCATGTCGGTGCCCTGATACGCGAACACGTGAAGGACCTGGGTGATTTCATGGCGCGGGATCCGAGGGGCCAAAAGTTGCCGGTGTATATCGCACAACTGGCCGAGCATCTGGCCAAGGAACAAACCACCCTCTCGCGTGAACTGGAATCCCTCAGAAAGAACATTGAGAAAGCCGAAGTGGAGCAGCAAAGTTACACTGAACTCACGAGCAGGGATGACGTGGCAAAAGCCATTGCCTTGGCCAAACAATCACCAACCATGAATGGCCATACGCCGGCGCCGCCGGACGTGTAAATCGGGAATGCCCTTTCCCTGAGGAGAAGGATATCCCGTCCCCCGCTTTTTGCCAGCGTGAAAGCTTCCCGGACGGCATGGCGTTGAAAATGAATCAGTACAACTCCATTAGCGGGGCTCGTCGTCACGGCCCAACAACCGGGCGAAGTAAAAAAAGCCGGCCGCCACGAGGATTGAAACCACCACGATGATTTCCGCTTGCGTGCCGGGCTGTTTCAGGTCATCAAACCACTCCTCAATCACCGGGCCCATCTTGCCGTAAAGCATTCCCATCTGCCGCGTCTTGGCCCGGTTGTATCCCACCATCGAGAGGTCATCCGACACATCCGGAGCGCGCGTTCCCATCCAATAAACCACGCCCGCGCCGCCCATTCCCAGCAGCAGCACGATGACCCCAATCATCCTGAGCCGTGCGGCCCGTTTGGAGGTTGGATGGTAATCGGCAGTTTTGTCATTTGCCGTCATGTGCCATTGTTGTACGCGTTGCGGCGGGGAAATACAAGTCCGCCGCAGGCGCACCTTGATGCTAAATAAATGCAGTCGCATCATTTCGGCGGGAACGCCGGATTTATCCGGCAGGATGTTAAGTTGTACTGGTTCGCTGCCGCATGAATGCGGCGTTCCGCCGCCGGGTGCCGGATTGCCATTTGCCTTCGAACCGGCAATACTGTTGCCCATGAAACATAATTCTTATTTTGACGGAAAAGTTCAGAGTCTGGCCGTGAACACCTCGGAAGGCCCGGCCACGGCGGGCGTCATCGAGCCGGGCAAATACACTTTCAAGACCGACTCGGAAGAGCGCATGCAAGTCGTTGCCGGCACGTTGAAGGCGAAACTGCCGGGCGCCGCGTGGCAGACGTTTGCCAGGGGCCAGTTCTTTGTGGTCCCCGCGCACGCGTCCTTTGATGTCGAAGCCGCCGCCGACGTGGCCTACCTTTGCCATTACAAGAAGTAGGTTGTAGCGGCGCCCTGTGAGCGTCGGACATGGCGGTGGTCACAGACCGCCGCCACAAAAAAAGATCGCACACCTCCGGCACTATGCCTTTGTTGAAAGGCTAGGTTTACTTCCGTCCAACCGACCTTGACGACGCTCCCAAACCGGGAAAAGATATAAGCCAATGTGCAAATCAAAACACAATTTGCTTTACTCGTTGGACTGCCTGGCTCTGGTCATTGCCATCGGCGCCGTGTCGCTGCCGTGCGGTTTTGCCGTTGCCCGGGCGGGTGAGACGAGCGGCGATTTGCTCAAAGGAACGGCGGCCATGGGCGATTGGACCACCGACGCGCCCGGGGTGCGCCGTCTCATCACCGTCGGCGATCTGCCCCAGCCTAACACCGCCAGCTCCAGCGACAACGGACCGCACCTCGTCCCGCAGCCGGCGGGAGCCTGGCTCGGGGTGCCAAAGGGCTTCACCGTTGACCTGCTCGCCGAAGGTTTGAACAATGCTCGGAAAATCATCACCGCGCCCAACGGCGATTTGTTCCTCGCCGAGAGTGACCCCGGACGCATCAAGGTGTTCCGCCAGGGGAAGGATGGCTCGATCATCAGCACCAACCTTTTTGCCGAACACCTGCGCCAGCCGTTCGGCATCGCTTTTTATCCGCCGGGACCAAAGCCGAAATTCGTTTATGTCGCCAACACGGATTCCGTGGTCCGTTATCCGTATCAGAATGGCGACCTTCAGGCGCGCGGTGCCGAAGAAATGATGGTCACCAACATTCCCGGCGGCGGTCGCTTGCGGGGCGGCGGACACTGGACGCGCGACATCGTCTTCAGCCTCGATGGCAAAAAGATGTTCGTCTCCGTCGGTTCCCATTCCAATGTCAGCGACGACGCGCTGGAAAAGAACCGCGCCGACGTTTTGGAATACAACCCGGACGGCACCGGTTTCCGCGTCTATGCCTCGGGCATCCGCAATGCCGTGGGGCTGGCCATTGAACCGAAGACCGGAGAATTGTGGGGCTCGGTCAACGAGCGCGACGAATTGGGCGACAACCTTCCGCCGGATTACATCACCCGCATCCAGGAGAACGGCTTCTACGGCTGGCCGTGGTATTACATTGGCAATCATCAGGACCCGCGTCATGCCGGCAAACATCCCGAACTGGCCGGAAAGGTCATCGTGCCGGACGTGCTGCTGCAAGCGCATTCAGCCTCATTGTGCATGACGTTCTACACGGCCAGACAATTTCCGGCCCAATATCGCGGCGGCATTTTTGCGGCCGAGCATGGTTCATGGAACCGCGCCCGCCGCACCGGTTCTAAAATCATTTATGTCCCGATCAAAGAAGGTAAGGCGGCCGGTGAATACGACGATTTTTTGACCGGTTTTGTGACCGATTCACGGGACGTATGGGGCCGGCTTGTTGGCGTGACGGTGGACAACCAGGGTTCGCTCCTCATGGTGGACGACGGGGCGAACCGCCTCTGGCGCGTCCGTTACACCGGTACGTCGCATTAATTTCCTTTGTTCTTGCGGGACGGTTTCTTGGGGGCTTTCCCGCTGCGGACGGCCACCGCGATTGCCCCGCGCGCCCAGGCAACCAGTTCCAGCGCATTTTCCAGCACGTCCGGCGGCACTTCGTGATAACTCATCGTCAGCACGCGCCCTTTCGACTCATAAATAAACGGTTCCATGCCGCGCGCCACGTAATCCGCCTGCGAATGCGCGTCCGTTTTGAAAAACAACCGGCCCCCGTCCAATATCCCGAAGAAATGTTCGCCTTGATACAGTCCATGCGCGCCGAACATCGCCCTGGCCCGCACATCCGGCAACGCGCGCAATTGATCCAGTACAAATTCTTTGAATGAGTCGTCAGGCATGAGGCAAACGCGCGGGTAGATTTAACGCAAAGATGCAAAGGCGCAAAGCTGCAAATTCCGCCGCCAATGACCCGATGATCATCAATCCACTTCGCTTCGGAAGGAGGATGCGGGAAGACCGGCGCGATTGAACAGGTTTCCTTCCGGCACATTGGCCCAACCGTACCGTACAGCCACGGGCCGCAACACCGCGGCGGAATGAACCACGATGGGGTCTTGCCGCGGATTTCGGCTTGCGCCGGATGGACCTGTCTGTCGCATACAGTGAGCTGGCGGAGACGTCAACGTTCTCGGCGTGACAAAGCTGGCTCCCTGGGGAGGTGTGCGCCGTTATTAAAATTAGGTGTTACATTAAGGAATATAGGCAGTTGCGCAAGTTCCGCCAAATTTACATTGTCTTTTTCTGGAACATGTCTTATATTAAGACAGCCACTATGACGGTAAGTTTTTTACCAACCAAAACAATTCTGGTTGTTGATGATAATCCGATAACCCTGAAAGTTTTGTCATCGGCCCTTGACTCCAAAGGCTACGAGGTGTTTACCGCCGTTGACGGTCCCGAAGCCTTCACAATCGTGCGCCGGGAAAAGCCGGACCTCATCCTGCTCGATATTTTCTTTCCGGCCGATGTCTTTCAGAGTGGCAACACGTGGGATGCGTTTCGGATAATGAATTGGCTCCAACGCATGTGCGGATCCCAAGCCAGAAACATCCCCGTATTCGTCATTTCCGCGGCTGAACCGGAGGAATTCAGGGGTCGTTGTCTGGCCGCCGGCGCGGCGGAATACTTCCAAAAACCGATCAAGATTCCCGAACTGCTGGCCGCCATTCAAAAAATCTCCCGCTCGCGTGTGAGGGTCCGTCCGCGTGAGAGCAACGTGCCGCTTGAATTGTCGGCCATTTCAAATTCCGACCGCCTGCGCGTCTGACCGGAAATCCGGCACAACTCGCCCAACCGGCGGGCACAAATTCTTTAAAGGAATTGTCAGGTGACCCGTGACGGGTGACAAGTCTTTGAAAAGGATTGTCGCATCAGCCTTGCGAACATTCCTCCCACAGCATGAAAATTCCGAGCGCCCGGGTCCAGCGTTCGATGTAGCTGGTGTCGCAGCCGGTGGCGGCGAGGTTCTTCACGTCGCGCAGGTGCCGCGGAGAACGCGATTTCCTGGCCCAATGCAGTTTCGAGATGATGAGGTCTTCCTTGCTCACGATCCAGGTCTTGAAGTTTTCAAATTTGACGCGCTGCCGGCGGCTGAATTCCGTGAGGCGATAATTAATTTGCTGGCAGACGATGCAATTCACCTTGATGCGGCTTTTCCGATGGAAGAGGTTGAAGAATGACTGTTGGGCAATGGCGCTGTCCACCGCTTCGCGGGAAATGTCATAGTCGGGACTGAACAAACGGAACACGATCTCGGCGTCGGCGGGGCGCAGGGCGACGACGAAATCAAGATTGTGGGGCACACACGGCAGGGCGTAGCAGTTCAATACCATCGAGCCGGTGAGCATGTACCCGATCTGCGCCGCGTCGAGCCGTGTGGAAATATCGCGGACGATGTCAATCTGGTTTTGCATGCGGGGCAGGGAAGCGACATTTCCGGTTTCAGCTTTGATCGCAATGACCGGTCCACCCCGCACCATGAGAAAGGATTTGGCGCCGGGGCGCAAATCCACAACGTCGCTGTTCTGGCCTGTTTTTTTACCCGTCATCGTGCCTCCGCATGTAATAAACCAGCACAACTTGGGCCATGCGCCCGGCATGCCGCCACGTGAATGGCGTCAATAATTTTGACACATTGACCGTTTTCTCCACCAATAGCCGGCAAGAATGAAGCACGTCTTGGAAGGACGATGGGAAGCGTTGGAGCGGCGCTCTGTGACAGCCGGAAGATGGCGACGGTCATAGACCGCCGCTACTAAAGAATGATCGCGCACTTCGGGCGACGCTCCCAAATCAAAAACGGATCACAATCTGGATGGCTTGCGGAACGTGCGTTTTGGTCTGGGTTCCTTGGGCGGATTCTCGCTGCGAGCGGCGATTGGAATTGTCCGGTGCGCCCAAGCCACCAGCTCATCCCGGCTTTCCAGCACGGCCGGCGGCACTTCGTGGCAACCCATCGTCATCATGCGCTCCCTCGATTCGTAAGTGAACGGCGGCATCCCACGCGCCGTGTAATCTGCCTGTGACTGCGCGTCCGTTTTGAAAAACAGCCAGCCCTCGTCCAAAATCCCGAAGAAGGACTCGTCGGCATATAACCCATACGCACCGAACATCGCCCTGGCGCGCACATCCGGCAACGCGCCCAACTGGTCGAGAACAAATTCTTTGAATGAGTCGTCTGGCGTTGATTATTGTGAGAGAAGTTGTGCAACTCGGATCAACACCAGGGCAATCAGTGGTGAAAGCAGATTGAGAATCAATCCCCAGCGTCCCCATTTCTTCATCCCACCTCCATATTTTCTCCCATAAATATAACCAATGATTGCAGGAATCAAACCAACCAGTGGTGCCCAACAGAGCAGCAAGCCGAGCACGATGCAAACCTTGCCGACGAAGGACACGCGTTTGACCAGAAGATTTTTCAAGGCCAGCGGATTGCTTTGGGCCAACTCTTCCAGCGAACATTTTGCGAGCATGTCTTTTTGACAAAAATCGCATCGGACAAATACAGTATGAAACGGGAACAACGGCAGTAAATGAAACAAGGTCAGCCATTCAGTGCGCTTGCGGCTGTGGCCGTTTGTTCCCTGTTTCCCGCACCAAAGACAATCAATGGCTACATCGGGACCGGAGACTTCGTTTGCCTTTGTGCCGAGTAAGAAATACATGAGTTGTCAGTTTTTTGCCTAGTTTAGCTTATTCTCTCGCGAAACAGGCGTCAACAACTTCGGCAACGCACTCAACTGTGTGTCACCTCTTCTGCATTTCTTTCGCCCAAGTGTCTTTCATTTTGCCAGTGGCGGCGGGGCATTCTGCTGGCTCTTCTGAAGGGATTGTGCCCCGATTTTGACCAGAACGAGCTTCCGCAAAGTGTCGGACGGTTTTGCGGGGTCCGGCCTGGCACAGATGCCGGCGATGTTGCGCGAAATCTGGACCGGGGTCAGGATGAGTCCTCAGGGAAATCCCCACCAGCCGAGCACGGCCGAGAACAGCACGCCGCCCAACTGGCTTTTGGTCGCACAGGAACGGCAGGAGACCTGCGGCGTGGTGGTCCAACGCGTCAGCACGAGCGCCGACCAGACCTGATGGACTTTGTGAACGTCAATGGGACCGAGCCCACGGCATTTGGGGCAGTTGCCCCGGAAAATTTCCTCCACCTGCCGGTCAACCACGTCCGGCGGGACTTTTTGGGCGGCGCTCAGGACGTAAGCATTGGTGAGACACTTTTTGTTGCAGAAGCGCTGGGTGCCGGAACTCAAGCCGCCCATTATAATCGTTGACCCGCAATAACCACATTTTGTCATAGGCTTATGGCTCCTTACCCTGATGCTTCCCGGTGCGAATGTCGAGTCAGGATTTCCACCACTCCGGCCGCGCGAGGCGCATCCGCGACTGCCCCCGTTTTTCTCCCTCTCCGCCAACGGAGTTGGGGAAGAGGGTCGGGGTGAGGTGGCGTGTTTCTCGTGAAGTTTCTTCGATTTTGTGGAGAGGGCTTCCGAGTGATAGAAAGGAAGCATGGAACCGAAGAGCAAATTTGAATCCTCGCCCCAACCCTCTCCCCGTTTGGCGGGGCGAGGGAGTCGGCGGCAGTGCCAAGTTGCACCTCCCGCCACGGGCTCAATTGGTTTCGCTACTTGCCGGATGTTTCGTGACTGCCCGTGTATGCAACGCCGTTGATTTTCACGTTGGTTAATTTCAAGTCCTTCACGCGTTTGATCACCACTCCGGGATCCTTCAATTTGATGTCAATGTCCTCGAAGGCGACATTCTGCACGGTGCTCTTTGCCGGCCCGTCAATCCGGCCGAACTCATTCAGCGTGCCGGTGATGCCGGCCAAGGTCACATGATTCACCAACTGGCTGGGCGGCGGCTGGCCGCGCAGATCAAAATATTGGTTCCAGCCCTCAATCGAGACCAGTTTCGCCGCCGGATTGTTCACCGTGATGTTCCGGACGGTGACGTCCTCGTAAATCTGCGGCGTATCGGGCCGGACTTTGAGTTTCAACACGCAGTTTTTTTCCGTGCCCACCAGCCGGCAATTTTCCATGACCACGTCATGCACCAGGGAAGCTTCGCTGCCCAGCGTCAACCCGGCGTTGCCCAGGCCGAACGTGCAGTCGGAGATGCGAATGCGCGTCACCGGCGGGTTATCCTTGTCGTCCATGGCGAACGGCCCCTTGTCGCCTTTCAGCACAATGTTGTCATCGTTCACGGAGATGTAGCAACCGCGAATGGTCACGTCCTGGCAACTGTCCACATCAATGCCGTCGGTGCTCGGCGAATGGGTCGGCGCCCGGATGTCCAGCTTCTCGACCACCACATTCTGGCAGCGGTAGAGATGCAGGTTCCAGAACCCGGAATCGCGCAGGGAAATGCCGCTGATTTGCACGTCCTTCGAGTCTTGAATAAACAGGTTTCGCGGACGTTCAACGTCGACATTTTGGGTCAATTTGTCTGCGGCGCGCCGTTCCCAGAACGTGTCCCAGAACGCCTTGCCGCCACCCTGGATGGTGCCCTCGCCGGTGATGCGGAGGTGGTCCGCGTTTTTGGCGTTGACCAATGCCGGACGCCAGACCTGCGCATGCCCCTCGATGCGCGTCTGCATCGCCGGATAATTTTCAATGTTGGTGGAACCCTTGAGCACCGCGCCCTGGTCCAGATGCAGATTGACTCCGGGCTTCAGAAAAATGGCGCCGGTCAGGAATTCACCCTTCGGAATCACCAGCGTCCCGCCACCGTTCGTGGCCAGTTGGTCAATCGCCTTCTGGATGGCCGGTGTATTCAGCGTCACCCCGTCGCCCACCGCGCCGGCGGCGGCAATGGAAACCCAATTGCTTTCCGTGGCGCGCCCGGTCTGGATGAAAGAGAGGAGCAAAGCGGCAGTAATGGCAAATCCGCGAAGCCCTGATGTTTTGAATGATTCATCGCCCATGCTGGAAGAGAATGTCCATAAACGCGGGAGAAATCCAGCAATCTTTTAAGACGAAAGACGAAAACCACTGGGAAACACCTGGCGGGGCAACCGCCCTGCAATGCCATCCGTCAGAATCCTCGCGCGCCGCGAAGATGTTGGACTGCGGTGGCAGCTTGCCGGGGCGAAGCACAGCGGCGACACCGCTTTGGGACTTTGGCCAACACTGTAACAGCGGCGTGGCGCTTCGTTCCCGCCGCAATCCAAATGAGATTCAGTACTTTCTTTGCGCCTTTGCGTTGAAAATGAGTTAACCCGTCACGGCGCGACGGCGGCAGCACGGATTTAAATGTTGGGCGATAAACCCGGAACGGCGTGCCGGGCTGATTTCCGGTGTCCCTGCCGGGACGGGACGCGCCACTTCACAATGCGCTCAACGCGTCAGGACAAATTCTTTGAAGGAGTCGTCAGCAAGATGCGAGATTGTTACTTAGATTTGTTGGCGCGTTCCTTGGCGAGTTGAACCATTTTATCGAACTCATCCTTGCCCCCGAAACGATAATAGGTTTCCGGTCCCAGTTTTGGAATCAACCCGTTCAACACGTCCCACTGTCCAGCCTGATATGCGTACCAAGCGTAATATTCATTATAGGAACCGCCGGGATTGGGGTATAGCTGAAAGAAACGGTCATAGGCGGATTTTATGTCGGTCCAGACATCGGGTTGCTTCCAGTAATTGGTCTGTTCTGATTTGTCAATGTACCCTTGACAATATTTCCAATGGGCGTCAACCAGCACCAATGGGATCCGCCCGGCCCAATTTGTATTTTGAACGCATTCGCGCCCGAAATCAAGCATGGCTTCCCGGGAGCCATACCATTTGGGCTCCAGATAGTAGAGTTTTCTGGAACAGGCCTCATAGTCATTGGGGTCCAAGGCCATCGCCCGATTAAACCACAGTTCCATCCGGTCCCGCCCGCCACCCTGGCCCAACATCACGGTCATCATCTGGTGGGCAATTTCCGGGTCTGTGGAATTTAATTTCCAGGCGTGTTCCAAGGCTTCTTGCGCCGTGGCGAGCCGTTCGTTGAAATGTTCCCAGCCTTTGTCGCTGACGGTGTAAGCCCAACCACTGCCACGAGCATGCCATGCCATGTCGATGAAGCCTCTGCCTTTCAATAACCAGACGGTGTAATCATCCGGCCAGTTTTCCAACATTGGTTTTTCAACGCAACGGTAAGCTTGTTGATATTGATTCGTATCGCCGCTCACCCAATATAGGGCTTTATTGGCAATCTCATACGCCTCACGTGCCGGCATGGTTTTGTCGTTGAGGGACGCCTCAACGTTTTGGCCCATCAATGGCGTATATTCTCCCCACATCGGCTGGTTGGCCGTGTTCGTGCCGTAAGTGTAATAGATTTGTTCCAATGCCATGGCTGCCGCATAGAATTTCCGGACGGGAGGATACGTGCTCTTTTGCATGTCCTTTGCCGTTTGGCAAAATGCCTTGAGAAAGACTTCCTTGCTGTTCGTCTGGTCAAGCGAGAACCGGATGAAGAGATATTTTACCATGGGATCGTCACAGCCCGCATCCACGGCGGCGACGCAATTGGTGGCCATGATCCAATCCCAAGCTTCATTCGATTCGGTGCATTGGGCCCGGACGCGTGCGAATTCAGTCAAGGCGCGCTTGGCCGGTTCATCCCATTTGGGGTTGGTGTGGCCGGCCTTTTGGTAGGGATCAACCAGCGTTTTGAGGTTCCACGCCAATCTTTGCTCTTTGGCCTGCTCGGGAGAAAGGGCGGTTTTGATCGGCTTCGGCGCGGCCGCCTTTTTACACCCCGTCGCTGTGAATAGGAGAAACCCCGCCATCACCGACATCACGAGCCATACCAACAAGGTTGATTTCGCGAGCTTCATGTCGCCTTTCTGAGCTTCCTTCGCCCAAGCATCTTTCAGCGTTATTGTCCGGTTCAAAACTAGCTTGCCGGGGGTGCTGTCTTTGTCCAACGCAAAGTAGGCAAGGCGTTCGAATTGATAGCGCAGCTCCGGCTTCGCGTCTTTCAGGCTCGGTTCGCATTTTGCCGTCAACACTTCGAGTGAGTGTGGATTGAGCACGGATTTGAAATCGCGCCCGTCCTTTTCCGGCTCGGCTTTGGTGAACAGGCGGTCATAAAGCCGGACTTCAGCATCCACGGCGTGCGCGGCGCTCACCCAATGAATTGTCCCTTTAACTTTGCGCGCCGCCGTGGCCCCGCCACTCTTGCTGTCGAGGTCGGCGGTGCAACGAAGTTCGACAATCTTGCCCGCGGCGTCCTTTACCACCTCGTCGCACTTGATGATGTAGGCGTATTTCAACCGGACTTCGCCGCCGGGTTTCAGCCGGAAATATTTCGGCATGGCAACTTCCTTGAAATCGTCCTGCTCGATGTACAGCTCGCGGCTGAACGGAATTTTCCGTTTGCCCGCGGTTTCGTCCTCGGGATTGTTGACGGCGTCCAGCTCCTCGGTTTTGCCTTCGGGATAATTCGTGATGACGACCTTGATTGGCCGCAATACGGCGAGGCGGCGCAGGGCGCGTTTGTTCAGGTCTTCGCGGATGGCGAATTCCAGCACGGCCACGTCGGTGAGGCCGTTGTATTTGGTGATGCCAATGTTATAGGCGAAGGCGCGCAGGGCTTCCGCCGTGACGCCGCGGCGCCGGATGCCGCTGATCGTCGGCATGCGCGGGTCGTCCCAGCCGGTGACGAGTTTTTCGTTCACGAGCTGCATGAGCTTGCGTTTGCTCATGATGGTGTAAGTGAGGCTCAGGCGGGCGAATTCGTATTGATGGGGCAGGGGACGCGGCAGTTCCAGGCTTTCGAGAATCCAGTCGTACAGCGGGCGATGCACCTCGAATTCCAGCGTGCAGATGCTGTGCGTAATGCCTTCGAGATAATCACTTAGGCAATGTGCGAAATCATACATCGGATAAATGCACCATTTGCCGCCGGTGTGATGATGTTCGGCGTGGCGGATACGGTAAATGAGCGGGTCACGCATCCAGATGTTCGGCGCGGCAACGTCAATCTTCGCGCGGAGCGTGCGTGCGCCGTCCGGAAACTCGCCGTTCTTCATCCGCGTGAAAAGGTCGAGACTTTCCTCGATGCTGCGATTGCGGAACGGGCTTTCCTTGGCGTTGCGGCGGTATTCATCCGTCTGGTCCGGCGTCAGGTCGCAAACATAGGCCTTGCCTTTTTTGATGAGCGCGACGGCGTATTCGTAAATTTGATCGAAATAATCGCTCGCGTAAAACGGTTCAACTTGGATGTTGGATGTTGGATGTTGAATGTTGGATGTTCCCGTCACTGCCCCAAGAAAGAAATCCGGTTTGCCGTTGCTCGTGACGGTTTCGGGCGTTTTGCCTTTCGGTTTGAGGCCAAGATTTTTGTCGGCCCATGCGCTGATAAGCCAGTTCACGTCCTCGATGATGGAGTCCACGTATTCGACGTCTTCCTTGGCCGGGTTGGTGTCGTCCATGCGCAGGTTGCAGATGCCGCCGAATTCGCGGGCGATGCCGAAGTTCAGGCAGATGCTCTTGGCGTGGCCGATGTGCAGGTAGCCGTTCGGTTCCGGCGGAAAGCGGGTGTGAATGCGCGGATATTTCTTCTCGGCGACGTGTTTCTCGACGATGTCGCGGATGAAATCGGAAGGGGCGGGCGGTGCCGGTGAATTTTCAGTGTTCGGATTGCTCATTTGTCGTGCGCAGACTATCAAAAACGCACCAGCTTGTCCAACGGCGGTAAAAGCGGCGGAAGAAGGCGGTTGGAATGCAACTTCCCGATGCCACGCCGCCCCGAAATTAATCCGCGGGCAACATCAGATTTTGAGGTTTTGATTTTTCGCGCGCGATTCCTCGGCAAGCTTTTGTTTGAATTCCACCAGCGCCTTTTGCAGCCGCGCGTCACCCACAGCCAGGATTTGCACCGCGAGCAGCCCGGCGTTCTTGGCCGCGCTGATGCCGACAGTGGCCACCGGCACGCCCGGCGGCATTTGCACGATGGACAGCAGCGAGTCGAGGCCCTTGAGCGATTTGCTTTCGATGGGCACGCCGATGACGGGCAGGGTGGTGAACGCCGCCGTCACGCCCGGCAGATGCGCCGCGCCGCCCGCGCCGGCGATGATGACGCGCAGGCCGCGTTCGTGCGCCTGGCTGGCGTATTGCTCCAAATCCTTCGGCGTGCGATGGGCCGAAATGACCTTCGCCTCGCTCGCGATGCCGAATTGCGCGCACACATCGGCGGCGGCCTTCATCGTCGGCCAGTCGGAGTCGCTGCCCATCAAAATACCGACCAAAGGTTTGATTTCACCCGTTTTCATTCACGGAAAGTTTAGCGGATTCAAAACCGAAAGTCATCTGAATTGAATTGATGCAAATTCGTGAGATTCGTGTCAAACTCCGGTGTACCGGCCATGACGACCGCCAATAAAATCACGATTCTGCGAATCTTGCTGATCCCGTTTTTTGTCGTCGAATTGATTTATTACCTTGAGACGGGCAACGAAGTTCACCGGCTGCTGGCCCTGCTTACGTTTGCCGTCACGGCGATTCTGGATGGCGTGGACGGTTACATCGCCCGGCGTTACAACCAAAAAAGCGAGCTCGGCGCGATTCTCGATCCGCTCGCGGATAAATTCCTGCTTGTGTCGGGCATTGTCACGTTGAGCTTCAACCACGGGTCGTATATCGGACAAATCCCGCTCTGGCTCACCGGCACCATCCTTGGACGCGACCTGCTGCTGCTCATCGGTATCGCCGTCATCCGGCTTACCGTAGGCAAGGTGATCGTGCGCCCGCGCGTCATGGGAAAAATCGCGACGGTGCTGCAAATGATCGTGGTCATCTGGATTTTGCTGGATTGGGACCGCGATTTGAATGCGCGCTGGCTCAAAATCTGGACGCTCGGTGCGGCGATCTGCACGGGTGTTTCGGGACTGCTGTACGTCTGGGATGGTGTGAAACAGCTCGGCTCGCATCCAGCCAGTTCGCCAACCAAAATATAAACAACAACCAACCACGGATGGACACGGATTAAGACAAGGCAAAATGTTATATCAGCAAACCCGGCGGCTTCACTGATTGTCGAACTTGTTTGCATTGCTGAAGTTCTTTTTCCATCCGTAATACAATCCTGCAACTTCGCGCACGGACGACAAAGATTTGGACTGCGGTGGCAGAGCGCAGCGGCGCCACCGCTTTCCGCGCGGCCGGTTGCGTCCAACAGCGGCGTGGCGCTTCGCTTCCCGCCGCAGTCCAAAATCCGTGGTGGCGGCGCAAGCCGCGTTAGGTTTATCTGTGTTCATCCGTGGTAAAAAATTATGGCCAAGGGAATGGAATTGAAATTGAAGGAAGGCGATGTCGCGCCGGAGTTTTCGGCGGCAACCAGCGGCGGCGGAAAAGTTTCGCTTGCCGATTTCAAAGGCAGAAACGTCGTGCTGTATTTTTATCCGAAGGATGACACCCCGGGTTGCACGAAGGAGGCGTGCGCTTTTCGCGACCAATTTGCCGGATTCAGAAAGAAGGGCGCGGTTGTGTTCGGCGTCAGCACCGACCCGGTAAGGTCGCACGATAAATTCGTGGAGAAATTCAAGCTGCCGTTCCTATTGCTGGCGGATGAGACCAAGCAGATTGTCTCGGCTTACGGCGTGTGGGGTGAGAAGACTTTTATGGGCCGGAAATACCTGGGCACGCATCGCGTAACGTTTCTCATCGGGCCGGACGGCCGCATCAAAAAAATCTGGCCGCAAGTGAAACCCGACGAGCACGCGCAAGAAGTCCTGGCAGCGTTGTAAAATCTGACAGGTGCGCGGAAAACCGCCGGAGGCATCGTGAACAAAATCAGGCCCGGAAGAGTCTCGTTTTGCGACACCCCATCCATTTGTGCTTGGATTCAGCAACTTGTAAGGCCCGTCCTTCCGAAGCGACACGACACCCCATCGGGCATTATTCGTGCTTGAACAGGGGTTTGAAATGTACAGTCCAAGTAAAATTAGGATGAATTGAAGTTATGATTAACCGCTGGCAATGGGCATTGGCTTGCGCCGTTTCCGGCTTGCTGCTGCTGTTTTGCAGCTTGCTGGTGCCGGCGTATTTGCGGGCGGTGGATGTGAATGTCATCCAGCGGGCCGGGCGGGACACGCCGGCCCTGACCGCACAGGGGCTGTCGCTCGTGAACCAGCAGAACTTGGGAACCGCCTGGTTGTTTTTGCAGGCGGCGCAGGCGGAGGGAATTCCCGGCCGGGAAAATCTCGGCCTGGCTGTGACCAATGCGATGCGGCAGCATCCCGACTGGCTGGTTTGGGGCAATGACTCCGCGTTGAAGCGTCTCTTCGGGAATGAGACCCCGTCGGCGGAACCTTTCACCGGGTTCATCGTCCGGCAAAAAAACCGCGAGGCTGCGCTGGACCTGTTGCGCGCCTCAACCAGTCCCACCGTGCAGGAGTTGCTGCGCTGCCGCGAGTTGACCGGTACCACCCTGTTCACGCCGTCGCAGTCGGCTTCCGGCCAGGCCTTTGATGTGGCGGTGACGACCTGCGGATTGCTGGTGGAAGCAGGGCGGCTGACAACGGGTTTGGGCGACAACATTTTTAAACTGGCCTCGACCGCCAATCGCGGCGGGAGTTCGCTGCCGTTGGAGCAGGTGCTGATGGATTTGATGTCGCTGGGCCGGCGATTCAATTGGGACCAGCTTGTGGCGTTCACCGGCCGCATCGAGGACACCGGGATGCTGCATGCCCTCGCCGACCAGGTCCGCGATGCTGGCGGGCAATTGCCCGTGCTTTTCTCCGCCGTGGCGCTTTCCGGCAAGCCGGCGGCGGTGGTGAAATATGTCACGCATTTCCCCCAGACCGGGTTGACCGATATCGGGTACAGTCTCCGGTTCGGTGCGGGCGGCGTGAATGAACTGTTGGCGCGCGACCAGTTGCTTTACCGCACTGGTTACCGCCATCCCCTAGCCTTGGTTTGCAGCCTGCGGCTGCCGTGGCTGGCGTTCATGCTGAAATGGCTGGGCTACCTGTCGAGTGGATTTCTTTTGGCCGCATCGCTGCATTTTGCGCGGCCGGCGGTATCGTCCCTGGAACGGCCGTTGCAGGTGCGCGGGTTCCATGTGGTCCGCGAGAGTTTGTTTGCGTTGGGTTTCCTGCTGGTGGTGTTGCTTCTGAGCGAGCCGTTTCTCGCCCAGGACACACGGAAAGAGGAGTTCTCCTTTCGACTGCATGTGCCCACGACGGGCCCGGCGGTCCTGGCCGGATTCGCCCGCAATCATCCCAACATTATGAACAACATGATCCTGCTGACCCTGCTGCTGTTCTTCGTGCTGCAGGCACTGATTTATATTGCCTGCCTCGTGAAGCTGGCGGAAATCCGCCGGCAAAACGTCACGCCGCGCTTCAAGCTCAGGCTGCTCGAAAACGAAGACCACCTGTTCGACGCCGGCCTGTACCTGGGCTTCGTCGGCACCATCATCTCGCTGATCCTCGTTTCGATGGGGGTCATCAAATTCAGCCTGATGGCCGCTTACTCGTCCACGTCCTTCGGCATCATCTTCGTGTGCGTGTTTAAAATCTTCAACCTGCGCCCGGCCCGCCGCCGATTGTTGCTGGAAACCGAAGCCGAAGCCGCCGGGGTTTCCGCGCCTGCCGCCGCGCCAACGCTGGTCACGCCGTCATGAACCGCAGCATTCTCATTGTCATCTGCGACTTCCTGCTGCTGAGCCTGCTGACGTTTTCGACGGACCTCAGCAAGATGGCCGGCGAGAACGAAGGCTCCGCGGCGACCGCCAAGATGGAGGTCCTGCCCAAAACGGGGGACAGCAACTCGAAGGATCTCGCGGCGGTCATGCAACAGGCGCTCACGGAGGAGCAAAAGAACCGCGAACAGTTGCAGGCGGAACTGGCCCGGGCCCGCGAGGTGGCGCGGCAGCAGCAGCAGCAATTCGACCAGCAGGCCAGAGAATCGCAGCAGAAACAATCGAACCTCGAGCAGCAGTACGCCGCGGCCCAGGCCAACATCCAGTCGCTCAACCGGAAATTACAAAGCAGCGCCGCCGAAACCTCGATGACCCGGGAACAACTCGCGGCGAAGGAGGCGGAAATCCAAAAGCAGACCGACCTGGCCGCCGCCTTGCAGAAGCAAATCGCCCAGCTCGCGAAAAACAACCAGATTGCCCAGGACGAAAAGCAGAAACTGGCCGGCCAGCTCCAGATGGCGGAAGTTGAGAAGCGGGCCGCCGCCGAAAAAGCCGCCCTGATGCAGCAACAGGTGCAGGCCGAGCGCGTCCAAAACGCCAGGCTGGCCGAAGACGTCAAGACGCTGGCGACCAATTCCGGCGCCCTGACCCAGGAAATCCGGGAGAACCGGGCCCTGGCTCCCAACACCATCTTCGGCGAGTTTGTCACCAACCGGGTCTGGACCCACTTTTTGGCTTCCCGATCCGGCTTCCTGGGCATGAATTCCAGCAGCCGCAAGGAGACCGAAGCGGTGCTGGTCACCGACGGGACCCGTGTTTTCGCGTTATGCCACGTGCAGGACACCCCGCTGACGTTGTGGGATCCCGGCACGGACTGGGATGCACTCACCGGAACGCTGGATCACAATACGGCGCAGGTTCCCATTCACTCGTTGTCCTTTCACATTCAGGACCCGCGCGTGGTGTTCATGCCGGTCACGAAGGCGGAAGCCGCCCAGCTTGGCTGCAAGGTCTATCCGATTTCGTCCGATCCGTACAAATTTCAGGATGCGGTGGTAATCGGCGCGCAAGGGGACTATTACGGCCAGAGCAGTTTCCAGATTGATTTGAACACGCCGGCATACGTCAAACTGGACCGCAACCTGTTGAAGGGGCTGTTTGGAAAATTCAATCCCTCGCGCGGCGACCTGGTTTTCAGCCGGACCGGCGAGTTGATGGGGATCATGGCCAACAGCACCTACTGTCTGGTGCTGCATGACTTCGCTTCGGAAGTATCCTTCACCTTTGGGCCGGACATTCGCGCCCGGCACACCGGCGAAGACTTGTCCCGGTTGTACGGATACGTATTCAACCTGCCCGCCAGGTTGAGATGACCGGGGAGTCGTGCTGCGGCTGGGAGCGCAATCCTGGTTTGACATGGACGGGCAAATCCTGAAAATGTCCGTGACGAAAAGGAATCAACCAGATAACCAAAAACGATTATGCCTATTCCAACTGGATCCAAAGCTCCCGACTTCACTCTCAAATCCAAGCAGGCGTCCGGCCTGGTGGACGTGAAACTCAGCAACAACTTCGGCAAAAAGAACACCGTGCTGCTGTTCTTCCCGCTCGCGTTCACGAGCGTTTGCACGAAGGAGATGTGCGACCTGACCGCCGGCCTCGGGGCCTACGCCGGCCTCAACGCCGATGTCATTGCCGTCAGTGTGGACAGCCCGTTCACGCAGGAAGCGTGGGCGAAACAGGAAAAAATCGGCATCACGCTCGCCAGCGACCTGAACAAAACCACGGCCAAAGCGTATGACGTTGTTTTCCCGATGCTGGCCGGCGTGGGCGACACCTCGGCCCGCGCGGCGTTCGTGATTGATAAGAAAGGCGTGGTACAATACAGCGAACAGACGCCGACGCCGAAGGATCTGCCAAACTTTGACGCCATCAAGGCGGCGCTGGCGAAGTTGAAGTAAATTTCGAACAAAACCGGATCCGTTCAGGCCGCCCGCCCGGGCGGCCTGAATTATGGGAATTTAACAACCACGGATGGACACAGATGAACACGGATAAAACGAAACCGCGGAACACGCACGACGCGCGAAACAAATTTCAATTTGAACAACCAGTGTGTTGGTGGTTTTTAAAATCCGTAATAAAATGACAAGCGTTCGCGCACGGATAACAAAGATTTGGACTGCGGTGGCAGAGCGCAGCGGCGACACCGCTTTCCGTGCGACCGGTTGCGTTCCAAAGCGGCGTGGCGCTTTGCTTCCCGCCGCAGTCCAAAATGCGTAGTCGCGGCGCAAGCCGTGTCAGGTTAATCCGTGTTCATCCGTGGTTGAATTTTCCGGCTTGGGAATCTGGATTACAGCTTTGGCGAAACATTCGAGGCGGCCAGCCACTCGCTCATCGGTCGCACGTTGCCGCATTCCGGGCAGGATGCGACGCCGTATTCAACGCCGCAGTTGGGACAGACGCCCTGCGTTTCAAACGTGTCAAAAGCGGTCCGGCATTTGCCGCAACCCCAGAAGGCGCCGCGCGGCGGAGCGACTTTGCAGGCCGGGCAGGCAAATCCATCGTGACGCGGCGCATTGGCAACGCGGGCCAGCGCGCGGGCGTGCGTCAAACCGCGCCAGCAATTCATCAAAATGAAAGCGGCCATGATGCCAATCCAGACGGATCGCGCCCAAATGGCAAACAGGATCAGGACGGCCACCCCCACAAAGCCAATGCTGCTGGAGATGAGCAGGCTGCGCGCCCGGCCAAACGCGAACCAAAGCAGCGAGCGCAAAATCTGTCCGCCGTCGAGGGGATAAACCGGCATCAGATTGAAAACCAGCAACAGCGTGTTGATATACCAAATCGTCATCACATAGACATAAACATTCGGAACGGTGTCCATCCAACCAGCCGAATAACCCAGCCACCAGATGATTGAAAATACGGGAAAGAGCGCCACATTCACCAGCGGTCCGGCGGCAATGCTCCAAAGCATGGCGCCCGGCCGTTGCGGCGGGGAGACATACGCCACGCCACCGAGCGGCCAGAGCACGATTTGGTTTGCCTGGCCGCCAACCTGCCGGCACGCGAGCGAATGGCCAAACTCATGCATGAGCACAATCAAAAACAGCGTGAGATATTCCAGGGCATTCCATTGGATGGAGGAATAATGGTTCGCCCGGGTCTGGATTTCGTACCACGCGACCAGAAACCACGACCAATGCAAATACACATCGATTCCGAACAACCGGAACAGGTGAATGGAACCTTGGCGCGTAGGCATGTCGCGCGGACTTATCCCATACTTGCCTCCGGCAAACAAGGTTTTTGGCGGAATTCAGCAGGCCTTAGTTGCGGGTGTGACGCAGACTGGCAGTCTGCCGTGTCTGCCGATTGGCAATCGGCGAACGCTGGACCGCGTATGACAGAACTGCGGGTTGCCAACCCGCGATACAGCAGATTATCAATCTGCGCCACCGTTCGTTTCCATTTCGTAACACGACCTTAACCGGACTGTTGTTGAACCTGGTACAAGATGGGGTAAGTTGTCCTAAATGGTACCGCGTATTTTGATTGTGGATGATGAACTTGATTTCGTCGAGCTGGTGCAGTATCGCCTCGCCGGGCTGGGCTGCGAATTCATCGTGGCCGGCAACGGGGTGCAGGCGTTGAGCCAGGCGCGGCAGTTCAAACCGGATTTGATCCTGCTCGACATTTTGCTGCCCGATCTCGACGGTTTGTCCGTTTGCAAGATTCTGCGCCGCCAGCCGTCCACCAAAAAGACCCCGGTGATTTTCATGAGCGCGCTTTCCAGCCAGGTGACCAAACGCACCGTGGCGTTGCATGCCGATGATTTTTTCATCAAGCCGCTCGACCTGGAACGGCTCGAACGCCGCATCGCCGATTTGCTGCATCCCGAGCCGGCGGTGTAGTGATTTCCGTCAGGGATGCCGTGCAGCCTTGCCAAGTTTTGCTTTGGACTTCAGGCTTTGGACTTTACCCTCTTTATGTGAGTCACAAGAGCGCACGCATCGCCGCCCGGATTGAGTCCTTCCGCGGACAGGAACTCGACGCGCATTACGCCGGCTATTTCGATTGCTTCAACCGCGGGTTGTTTTACGAGGCGCACGAAGTGCTGGAAGATTTGTGGCTCAAGGACAAATACGGGCCGAACGGAGCGTTTTACAAGGGGCTGATTCAACTGGCCGGCGCATTTGTCCATCTGCAAAAAAACCGTCCGCGTCCCGCCGCCGCGCTGTTCAAGCTCGCGCTGGCGAATCTCGAAAAATATCCGCGCCGGCACGAGCGATTGGATGTCGCCGCCGCATGCGGGTTGCTCCGAAACTGGCTCGGAAGACTGGAAGTTGCGCATTCTGAAAAAACCCCGTTTACCAGCGGAAACGCGCCAAAGCTGGCACTGGAACCGCCTCACAGCTAAAGTTTGGCAACAGGTCAGTTTGAGCTAAATTGGTGGGGCGAGACTACTGGCGAGCCGATTTTGAAGCAAACCCATCAGTCCCGGCTCGCGAGGACGCTCGCCCCACCAAAGTAGTCCACTAACTAGATTAACTTTGAACATGAACAAAAAACGCGTCGTGCTGGCGGGCGGCAGCGGGTTCTTGGGGCGGGCGCTCGCAAAGGAATTGCTCCAACGCAATTTCGAAGTCGTCGTTCTGACCCGTGCGCTGCGCGAACGGGACGAGGATGACGAGGTCAGGGAAGTGGAGTGGGATGGCGAACATATCGGCGAGTGGATAAAATATCTGGATGGGGCGGAATCCGTGGTGAATCTCGCCGGACGCAACATCAATTGCCGCCACACGCCGGAAAATCTCCGGGCAATCACCGAATCACGCGTCAACGCGGCGCGCGCCATCGCCGCCGCCATCTGCCACGTCAAACAACCGCCGCACGTCTGGGTGCAGGCGGGTGCCGTTGGTTTCTACGGCAATTGCGGCAACCAATGGTGCGACGAAACGGCTGCCAACGGCCGGAATTCGCTGGCGGAAGTCTGCCGGCTTTGGGAACAGGCCTGCCACGCTGCCGCCTTACTCCACACCCAACGCGTGCTGTTCCGAATCGGTTTGGTGCTGGGCCGCGATGGCGGGGCATTGCCCGTGCTGGCGAATCTGACGAGGTGGTTTCTCGGCGGCGCGGCCGGCAGCGGCAAACAATACATCAGTTGGATTCATCTCGCGGACCTGACCCGGATGTTCCTGCAAGCCATCAAGCCGGAAAATTATTTTGACGGCATCTACAACGCCGTCGCCCCCAATCCGGCAACCAATGCGGAATTTATGCGCACGCTGCGGCGCACCCTTTATCGTCCGTGGTGTCCGCCGGCCCCCGCCTGGGCGGTAAAACTGGGTTCCCGGCTGGCGCAGACCGAACCGTCGCTCGCGCTGGACGGCTGCCGCTGCGCGCCAAAACGGTTTCTGGGAGCCGGTTTTAAATTTCAATTCCCGGACCTGCCCGGCGCGTTGAAAAACATCTGCCGCTGACGTCCCGTCACACCAGCGCTTCGGCCAGCACTTCCGCCATGTGCTGGGTGCGGACCGGCGTCAGGTGTTGAATTTGGTGGCGGCAGCTTGTCCCTGACGCCACCACGATGTTCCCGAACGGCTGGCTCCGGATTACTTGAATGAGCGGTTCCGCGACTTTCACCGAAAGTTTGTATTTCGATTCCAGCATTCCGAACGCGCCCGCCATGCCGCAGCAGCCCGCCTCGAGCATCGTCACCGTCCGCTGCGGCATCCGGGTGGCCAGTTGATACATGTAATCTGAATTGGCAAGTGATTTGGCGTGGCAATGCACATGGATCATCATGCGCGTGGGATTTTCGTTAAAAATCAGCGCATTGGGTTCCCGATCCAGCAGGTTTTCAATAAATTGCTCGAATAAAAAACAACGGGCGGCAATACGCTCCGCGTCCGGCAGTTTTAACTCATGATAATCCTGCGCGAACATCGAGTAACATGACGGTTCGAGAAAAATGATCGGCGGGTTGGTTTTGTCGCTGTTCAGCAGCGCGAGATTGTGGCGTCCCAGTTGCGCGGCTTCGTCGAGATTGCCCTGGCTGAAGGCGGGTCGGCCGCAACATTTGCGCAGTTTCGGCAGCACGACTTCAAAGCCCGCGGCTTCGAGCACCTTGACGGCGGCCATGCCGACGTGAGGTTCGTAATAGCGCACGAATGTGTCGTCCCAAAGCATGACGCGGCCACGATAGGCCGCCCGGAAAGGCGGACGTTTGGCAAACCAATGGTCGAACCGCTCCAGCGCGAAATATGGCAACCATCGCTTGGTGGAAAGGCCCAGCCCGCGGCTCAGGAACGGCATGTTTAACAATACATTGGCCACGCGCGGCAGCTTGCAACCCAACCGGCCCAGCTGATCCACCGAGCTGAACAGCCGTTCGTGCAGGGTCAGTCCGCGGTGCTGGATGCGCGCGTGCTGTAATTCGGCTTTCAACAACGTCAGATTTACGTTGGACGGGCATTCCACGGTGCAGGCTTTGCAGGACAGACAATTGCTCAACGCCAGTTCGAGTTCCTCCGAACAGAGCGGGTCGCCATTGATGCCGCGCAGTTCCAGCGCGGCGCGAATGGCGTTGGCGCGTCCGCGGGTGGACATGATTTCCTCGCCGGTGGCCATGAATGTGGGACACATGCTGGGCGTCAGCTTGAGGCAGCCGCCGCATCCGTTGCATTGCTCCAGGTTGGCGGTGAACGACCCGTCCTTGGCCGCGAACGCCAGCACCGGGTCAAACGGCAGTTTCAGGGAATAACCCGCGCCCCGGCGCAGGTGACGGTCAATTGTATAGCGGCCATCGGAAATAATCTTGCCCGGATTGAACAAATTAAACGGGTCGAAGCACTGCTTGATTTGCCGCATGATCTGGTAAACTTCTTCGCCCACCTGTTCCTTGAGATACTCGGTGCGGGCGATGCCCACGCCGTGTTCGCCGCACAGCGTTCCTTTGAACTGCAATACCAGCGCGGCCACTTCGTCGGCGATCGTCCGAAATTTTTTCAAATCCTCCGCCTTGCGCAAATCCAGCACCGGCCGCACGTGCAGCAGTCCCGCTGCGGCGTGGCCGTAATAGGAGGCATTCAGTCCGAGCCGCCGTATCAGCTTTTGTAGTTCGGCGGCGTAAGCCGGCAAGTCCTTTGGCCGCACCGCCGCGTCTTCGATGAAGGTCACGGGCTTGGCGGCGCCCTTGCAACCGGTCAAAAGCGACAGTCCCGCCTTGCGCAGCGACCAGACGAGTCCGGCTTCGTCCGGTGTTTCCAAAATGCGCGTGCGCAAACCCAATTTGCGTTTTTGCAGCTGCGCCAGCCGCCCGCCAACATTCTCGAAAAATTCGACGATTAAAACCGACTCGCACGGCTGGGTGTCGAGTTCGAGCAAATCGCGCGCGGCCTGAAACTCAAGCTGGCCGCGGGTCTGGTCCAGCAGCAGACGGTCAATGTGTTCCACCGCCGCCGGTTTCAGATCGAGCAATCCGACCGCCGCCTGCATCGCCTCGGCCACGGACGCAAAGAACAAGAGTCCCATCCCGCACTTCTCCGGCAATGGGACGATTTTCAGTTCGGCGGAGATGATCGCGGCGAGCGTGCCTTCGCTGCCGGCGATGATGTGAGCCAGATTGCCCGGTTCGCGCATCGCCCGGGCCAGCGCGTACCCGGGCCAGCGTTTCAGAAGACCCGGCGGAAAGCGCTCGGTAATTTGCAGCTCGTTCAGCGAAGTCAGGCTTTCCAACAAGTCGCGCTGTTTCGGCAGGGAGTCCTGGCCGGAACCGACTCTCACGACGCGTCCGTCGCTGGTTAAAATTTCCAGCACGCTGATGTGATCCGCCGTCGTGCCATAAACCGATGTGTGCGCGCCGGACGAATCGTTGGCGATCATGCCGCCCAGCGTCGCGCGCGAACTGGTCGCCACATCCGGGCCGAAACATAATTTGTGCGGACGAAGAAAATCGTTCAACTGATCCAGCACAACCCCGGCGCCGACGCGCACGGTGCGGCGCTCCAGGTTCAGATCGAAAATGTTGCGGTTGTAGCGCGCGAAATCAACGACGATGCCGTCGCCAATGGCTCCGCCCGAAAGGCTCGTTCCCGCGCCGCGCGGAATGACCGATACGCCCGCCTGCGCCGCCGCCAGGATGATGGCGCTGGCATCGTGCGCGCTGCCGGGAAACGCCACGGCCAGCGGCTCGATTTGATAAACGGACGCATCCGTGGCGTAGGTCTGGCGCGTCAAATTGTCATAAGCGACGTCGCAAACCGCCGCCTTCAGCGTGGCCAGTTGTTGGTTGGGTGTCATATGTGACCCGGCCCAAAGTTATCGGCGTAACCGCGCGTTGACAATGTCATTAAACCGCGCAGTTGGCTTGGGGCGGAAATCAACTTCAAACCAAATGCCGGGCCTGGCGTTTGGGCAGGGCGGTTGTGGCTTTGCGCAGCGGGACCGCTTGTTCTTCTGTGAACAGAAAATCCTTCAAGAAACCAGGTTTGTCTTGGCGGCCGCCGCGTTGGTAGTCGCGCCACAGCGTTTCAGCCATCGGCTTCGCCTCCAGCTTCAGTTCGGCGGCAAGAAATTTAAAAAGCAGTTCCATCAGCCGTGCCAGCGCGATGCTGTCGGTGCGGCCCGCGCGACCGTGTAACCAGTCGCTGAAGCGGAGAAAGGCGTGGAAGGGAGAACGCAGGACAGGCATCTTGCCGGTCTCATTCTTTTCAGGTTCAGATGGAGACAGGCGGGACGCCTGTCCTACGGACCAAATCAGCGGTGTGGATTCGACGAAGTTGCCGCTGTTGCCGACCAAATCCCAATAGCGGGCAAAGCGGCGCAGGCGTTGCATGGTCGCGAAATCAATCAGCCGGTTCTGCAGAATTTCGTAGGGCGGATGCAGGTTGTAAATCATCTGCCATTCGGCGTCGTGCCGGACAATCGGCGTGCCGCGCAGCCGTTTCAAAATGCCCACTTGGATTTCCTGCGGGCCGAGCGCTATCAGCCGGTCGAATCCGGCGGCAAAACTTTCCAGCGTTTCGCCGGGCAGCCCGACAATCAAATCGGCATGGATGTGAACGCCGGTTTTGTTGCGAAGAAAGTGAAAATTATCCTCCAGCCGCTCGTAATTCTGCCGGCGTTTGATGGCCGCGCCGACCTCCTCGTTGAACGTCTGGACGCCGACCTCGAATTGCAACGCGCCCGGCGGGAACTTCGCGATGACTTCGCGCAAGGATTCTGGCAACCGGTCGGGAATCATTTCAAAGTGGAAAAAATGACCGGGCTGGTGGCGCGCGAGGAAAAATTCGAGAATGGCTTTGCTGACATCCACGTTGAGATTGAACGTGCGGTCAACGAACTTGAATTGTTTCACGCCGCGATCCAGCAGCCGCTGCCATTGTTCGAGCAAGGCGGGCAGGGGAACCTGCCGCACCGGAATGTCGAGCGACGACAGACAAAACTCGCACGTGAATGGACAGCCGCGCGACGCCTCGACATAGATGATGCGATGCGCGATGTCGTCGTCAGTGTAGAGGCCGTAGGGCAGGACGATCTGCGATAAGTCCGGCAGTTCGGCGGGGATGATTTTGGGTAGCAAACTCGTGAGTGCCTTGTTTGGAGCGCGGCTGTCCCCAGCCGCAGCGGGTTGGGCGATTCGTGAGTGCTGCGGCTCAGGAGAGCCGCGCTCCGGAACTTCATCCAACAACACCCGGCAAACCTCCGCGAATTTTAAATCCGCCTCGCCGGTGATCACGTGGTCGGCCAGTTGGACGATGGGCTGATTTTCGGTTTCATAGCTGACCTCCGGTCCGCCGAGGATGATTTTGATGTCCGGACGGATGCGTTTGATGGCGGCGATGACCCCGGCGGTGGGTTCGACGTTCCAGATGTAAACGCCGAACCCGATGATTTTGGGATTGCGAGCCAGCAGGACTTCCGCGATGTCGGGCGGACGTTGATTGATGTCGAACTCGGCGAGGCACGCGCGTGGCTGCAGGTCGCCAAGATTGGCCAGCAGGTAGCGCAGGCCGAACGCGGCGTGGATGTATTTCGCGTTGAGCGTGGTTAAAACGATGTCCGCCACGTCTGGCAGTTTACCCATAAGCGCTGTGAGGTGCAACGTCGGCAGGGTGCAACTCTTCAGCGTCCCTTGGAAAGCGCCAGAGGGCTGGCGCACTCCACGACGCTTCGCACAGGCCGGGAGTCGCAGGCAATCGCATCGCGTCTTGGACTGCGGCGGCCCTCCGCCGCTTTTTCCAACCTGCACCTTGCCTGGTTCATATGGACGTTGACCCCGCTTTCAATTGAATTTTCATTCGACACGGGCATTCGCCTTGTTAACCTGACCTCACTATGACACCCGACGATATTTTATTGGAGGCGGAGGAGAAGATGATCAAGACCGAGCAGGTGGTCGTGAGTGAGTTTGCCGGCGTGCGCACCGGCAAGGCGTCCGCCGCGCTGGTCGAGAACATCATCGTGGAGGTTTACGACTCGCAGATGCGCATCCGCGAACTGGCCGGCATCACCACGCCGGAGCCACGGCAACTGGTCATCCAGCCGTGGGACGCAACTTCAACCCACCCCATCGAGAAAGCCATCCAGAAGGCGAACCTGGGGCTGAACCCGGCGGTGCAGGGCAAAATCATCCGCATTTCGTTTCCGGAATTAAGCACGGAGCGGCGGCAGGAATTCGTGAAGATCACCAAGAAGATGGCCGAGGACGGTCGTGTGGCCGTCCGTCACGTGCGCCGCGATGCGATGGAACAGTTGAAGAAACACGCGCACGACAGCGGCATCACCGAAGACCAGGAGAAACAGGCGGAAAAGGATTTGCAGAAGCTCACCGACGAATACATCGCCAAGATTGACCAGCACCTCGCCCACAAGGAAAAGGAAATCATGACAGTCTAGGGATTTGCGATTTGCGATTGAAGATTTACGATTTGAAGAAATCCGGCTTGGGCCACATGATGCCGCGTGAACCGTTTTCTCCTGCCATCATTCTGTTGTTCGTTTGCGCATTCAGTCTTTGCGCTGAAGTTGAAAGCCTTTGGTGGGATGACGCCACAATCAACGGTAAACCCGTCCAATTTGTTTTGGATACTGGCACCGGCCCTCCAGTGGTGCTTTTTTCGACAGCAGCACGGCGGTTGGGCTTGAAAATTACACCGCCAGAATATCAGCCCGATGCAGGACAAACAGCCGCTGGAACAACAGAGTTATGCGACTTAGACTTGGGAATAAACAAAGCCCGGACTTCTCTCTATGTTATAGAAATGCCAGCTTATTTGAATACGGTTTCGTCCGCAGATGGGGTACTGGGATGGCAGTTGATCAAGAACAATGTTTTCATGCTGGATGCTGTAAAACATTCGTTGAAACTTTGTAAAGTGCCAAAGGATGCGACAGCATGGACGAGGCTTCGTTTGCAAACTAATTTAGATGTTCTTGGTTTTGAAGTATCCAATCAAAAAGGTGCGAAGGCGATAATTCTTATAGACACGGGTTCTCCAGATGGAGTCAGACTTAATCCTCAGATATGGCGTGAGTGGAAAGCAACTCATACAAATCAACCAATAACAATTAATGCGTATTACGCACCTACTATTGGGGCCGTCGCTGAAGATGAAGCGTGGACACACGAAATTGCACTTGGCTCTTTGAATTTAACTGATGTCCCCGTTATGGAGGCAGATTCAACTGATGTTGCTTTAGGAACATCAATGCAATGGCAATATGAAGCAACGCTTGGACTTGCGGCATTGAAACGACTGGACATCATTATTGACGGCAAGCATGGCATTGCGTATCTGCGACCCAAAAAGACTCGCCCTTTGCCATATGAACACAACCGACTGGGCGCAAATTTTGTACCAGCCACTTCACAAAGCAATGAGCTTGTTGCGAAAGTGGCAGCCGGCAGCCCGGCTCAGGAGGCCGGAATTCAAAATGGTGACGTGCTTATGAAGCTGGACGAACTTGATGTTTCGTTATCGAACTTAAACATTCTGCGGAAATTTTGGATGCCTCCTGGAACCAAGATAATTTTTACACTTAAACGCGACGGGAAGATTTTCAAAACCACGGCAGAGCTGCGGAACATCCTGCCGCCGGATCCGCCGAAGAATTCAAACTAAAACCTACGGCCGTGCCGGCGCGTTCGTGGCGGCGGGTTCAAAGCGCACCACCGTTTCATCCGGCCGGGCGTAACCGAGTTTTTCACGCGTCAACCGTTCGACGGTTTTGGGATCGTTCCGCAACGCTTCGATCTCGGTTTTGAGTTCCCTGGATTTTTCCTCTTCCTTTTGAAGCTGTGCGTCCAGCCGCAGAATTTCACGGCGCATCCGTTCGTTTTGATGAATGAGCGGCAGGTAACACATCCCGATGAGCAGCAAAAAGGCGAGGACGACCAGACCGACGACCACTTTCGTCAGTTTGCTCCAGATGCCGAGATCCACATTCATTCCGGCGAGTTAAGCACGCGCGGCGCGCCGGCGAAAGCGGATTTTACCCGGCGGGCTCCTTCCACGTTTTCAGATTTATTCAGATTTGATTGTCAGCCCGCGATATAACCGTTATTACCTTGCGCATATGATTAAGGCGCTGCTCCTGATTTTTCAAACCAGTGCGGCGTGGGAGCGTGTGGTAAATGCCCGGCGTAATTTGGTGTCGCTGCTGGTGCTTTACCTGTTGCCGATGATGTTGCTGGTGGCGGCCGCGGAAGGTTATCGTCTGGTGGAATGGGGCGAACTACAGGCGGGTATCGGCCACCGCATCCATAAATTCACCGCCGGCCAGGTGGTGATTTATGAAACCGCGCAATCGCTTCTGATGTTGGTCGTCATCGTGATTTGCGGCATTACGATAAAAATATTGGCGGAGAATTTTCACGGACGCTACACTTACAATCAGTCGTTTACGATGGTCATTTATGGATTGAGTCCGATGTTCCTGTTACGGTTGTTGGACGCGGTTCCGGGGATTATTCCGTGGGCCGCCTGGGGCATGGGCATCGTGCTTTCCATCAAAATCCTTCACCAGGGCGTCTGGTTCGTCATGCAGCCCGCCCCGCCCAATGCTTTTGCCCTGTATTTCATGAGTTCACTGCTGCTGGTTGCGGGAACCGGCTTGGTGCGATTCGTCACCGCATGGTATCTGGCGGGACACATCCAATCCGCTGAAAACCTTGTTTCGCGCCTTGCTGCGCACCTGCCATTTTGAGGGCGCGGACGAATGGCAGGACTCGAAACCTTTGTTTATTTTCTTTCCGTCGGCGCGCCTTTCCGTGAAATTTTTCCCGCGTGACCCTTGACGACACCATCGCAGCCATTGCCACGCCGCTCGGCGAAGGCGGGCTGGCCGTCGTCCGCCTTTCCGGCCCGCAGACGCTCGCCATCGCGGACAAATGTTTTCTGCCCGTCGGCAAAAATTCGTTGAAGCCGTCCGCGGCGGCGACACACACGATTCAATTTGGCAAAATCGTCCGGCAGGGCCGGAGCGTGGACGAGGTGCTGCTGGCCGTCCTGCGCGCGCCGCGCACGTTCACGCGCGAGGACACGGTGGAAATCACCTGTCACGGCGGCCTTTTGCCCGCCAAGCTCGTGCTCGACACGCTTCTGGAAAACGGCGCGCGCCCGGCCGAACCCGGCGAATTCACCCGCCGCGCCTTTCTCAACGGACGCATTGATCTCGCGCAGGCCGAAGCCGTCGCCGACCTGATTCATTCGCGCACCGAACTCGCGCTCGCCGCCGCCAACGAGCAGCTCGCCGGCAAACTGTCGCAGCGCATCAACGCCTTGCGCGATGAGATGATGCAGACCCTCGCGCACATCGAGGCGCACATTGATTTTCCCGACGAAGACATCTCGCCGGACACGAAGGAGCAACTGCTCAAGCGTCTGGAACACGGTGTGGCATTTATGGATGAACTATTGCGTACGGCGAATGAAGGACAAATCCTCCGACGCGGCATTCGCGCAGCCATTGTTGGCCGGCCCAACGCGGGCAAATCCAGCCTGCTCAATCAATTGCTCGGCCATGATCGTGCCATCGTCTCGGCGATTCCGGGCACGACGCGCGACACGATCGAGGAGACGGCGAACATCCGCGGCCTGCCGGTGGTGTTCATTGACACCGCGGGTTTGCGCGAGGCGCGCGATGAAATCGAGCAGGAAGGTGTCCGGCGCAGCCGCGAGTCGCTGGCCCGGGCGGAATTCATTTTGCACGTGCTTGACGCCAGCGAACCGCTCACGCCCGCCGATGAAAAGTATTTTGCCGAGTTCGCCGGCAAAAAACGGATTATGGTCGTGAACAAAATTGACTTGCCGCGGAAACTAGAATTTCGTGTCACCCGTCACCTGTCACTTGTCACTCCTCCCACAGTGGAAGTTTGCTGCCTGAGCGGGCAGGGGATTGAAACTCTGAAAGACGCCATCAAAGAACTGGTGTGGTCGGGCGAAATCCGGGCGGAGATGTTGCAGGTGATGATCAACTCGCGGCATCAGGACGCGCTGACCCGCGCCCGCGCGGCCACGCAACGCACGCTGGACGTGTTGCGTGACGGGGAAACCTTGGAATTGGCGGCGGGGGAACTGCGCATCGCCGTCAACGCCGTCGGTGAAATCGTCGGCAAAACGGCGACGGAAGACCTGCTCGACTCCATCTTTAGCCAGTTTTGCATTGGGAAATAAAAAATCCTGTGGCAATAAGGCGTTAAATGGCAGATACCGGCGATTATCATTTCTGCCGACCAAAACCCCGAAAGTCAATTTGCGTTGACTCGTACGCTACCAAACTTCCACCGACCCTTTGGGCACGGGAATCTGTTCGCGTTGCGTTGACGCGGGTTCTGATTCGCGCATGAAGGACGCGACCAGCGGCGGCGGGCGGAAGCGTGGCTGCAATTCGCCGTTTGCGTCGAGAAATTGCTGCCGCCAGCGGGTGTAATTTTCCAGAACCTCGTGAAATCCGGCCCGGGTGGAAACCTGCACGACGCGTTTGTTGAATTCGTGGCACGGACCGAACCGCTTTGCGTACCACGGCGCGACCTTGCGGAACATCCGGCAGCCCGGTTCCTCGCCAAACACTTCAATCATCAAATCCAGATGCCGGCACATCACCCGCACCCGCTCGGCAAAGGCGGGTTCGGGGGGAAGGCCATTCTCTCGGAGGGGCGAGTTACACGAGCCCCCAAAATTG
>Ga0265323_10000017_pt1 | contig 94038 bp, 80 predicted proteins | sample 41225metaG_FD_193580 | JGI IMG/M metagenome (GOLD analysis project Ga0265323, IMG submission 193580) | Rhizosphere microbial communities from Carex aquatilis grown in University of Washington, Seatle, WA, United States - 4-12-25 metaG | ecosystem: Host-associated > Plants > Roots > Rhizosphere...
GAACCCGTTGTTGGAGAACAGTATGTCTACTCCCCCGGCATCCGTCAGGAAGGCAGTCTTTTGCGGTGTTATGAAACTCTTGTTTGGGGATTCAAAAACGATATTCGTATCTGGCTGGCTTTGGGAATCTATCCCGTTGATGAACGAAAATGCCGTTCTTCCGGAAGGGACCTCTTGCGAGAAAGAAACACTGGCCCCCAAAAAAAGAATCGCCGCAGCCCGGCGCGTGTGTGACAATAGAGTTGGTTCCATGCTTCGCTCCTGCGATAGAGTCAACTGCGTAAACAAAATCAAGAGAAGTTAGTTTCTAATATTATTCGACCGAAAGTAAAGCGAATTTCAGGTATTTTGTCTCCGGCATTGCCGGTAACGTGGGGTGGTCCGCCGCCGCCCCGCCAAAACGGAGCAGCCGCACTTTTCTTCCAGCTTTGACAGCGCTATCATTGATTATGTTTAAAAACGTTTCTTCTGAAATGTGATGGGAGCACGATGCTGTTGCAAGAATCCCGCCTTCCGTCAGGATCTTCAATGCGTTGGTATTGAGCTCTTTATATCCTTTGGCGGCAGTCGCTACGGTCTTTTTGTTCTTCGTAAAGGAAGGCGGGTCGATGATGACGAGGTCGTATTTTTTCTTTTCCTCAATAGTTGCCGTAAGCACTGCGAATGCGTCGGCGCATGTAAAAGCGATAGAGTGCAGATTGTTCAGCGTCGCGTTTACTTTTGATTTTTCAATAGCGAATTCCGAGCTGTCGCAACCCAAGACAGTTTTGGCTCCGTAATGAGCCGCATATAGGCCGAATCCCCCCTCGTTGCAGAAACAATCAAGAACGGCGGCATCCTTTGAAAAGGGACGAAGCGCCGTCCGATTTTCGCGCTGGTCCAGAAAAAATCCTGTTTTTTGTCCTTCCAACAAATCGACCCGGAACTTGAGGTTGTGGATCTCAATGATTGTCGGTTCAACTGTTCCGCGAATGACCCCTCTCCGGGACGGCAGTTCTTCAAGCGAACGCAGCGGCGATTCGTTCCGTTCGACAATGCCGCGCGGAGAAAAAATCGAGACAAGGACATCGCAAATAAGCGTCAACCGTGAATCCATTCCGGCGGAAAACGTCTGGATGGAAAGGTATTCGTTGTATCTATCTATCACAAGCCCGGAGAGAAAGTCGCTTTCTCCGTGCACTACACGGTATGCGGCATTTTTTGGGTACAATTTCTTGCGCAATGAGAGAGCTGAAAGAATCCGCCGTTCGAAGAACTTGAAATCGATTTCTTCGTCTTCCGCCGAAAGAAACCGCACTGCGATGAGCGAGTGGGAATTGTAAAAACCAGTTCCTATCCGTTTCATGTCGTGGCGGAAAATCTCTACGATGTCGCCGCTCTTGGGAGCGCCGTTGACCGTTTGAATCTCATTACTGAACACCCATTGGTGCCCGGCCTGAATACGGCGTTCCTCATTTTTCTTGAGGACGATATTTTTTTTGTGGATGATCGGCATGGGTTTTTAGTGCTCAATCTTATCAAGGTTCCTAACCTTAGCAAGATTTTCTCCTAATGCAAAGTATCAAGAAAGAGATGGAATGTCAAGGAAAGCGGAACTGTCGTGGTGTTACAGTCTCACGCTAGACACTATTACTTCAAGCACTTTCTCGTTCCCAATCTCCGATTGGGAACGAAGTGTGTCAAGTGATCAATATTTTCAGACGAAAAAACACGTTACGCAACTCGTTCCCAAACTGAGTTTGGGAACGAGAGTGAAAAAGAGATGGAATGTCAAGGGAAGCGGAACTGCTGCGGTTTAGGCATCTGTCGGACACCTTATCCGAAACAACGTCAACGGCGAAATATTTGGCAAAGGTGATCAAGAAGTTGTCCTGCAGCGATAAGAAGGCGCAGCGATGTCATCGCTTCGCGGCAATTCTCTCGCTGAAAATGCCCTTGCAACACAGGCCGCTGTTTCGTATATTTTCGTGAACGTTGGACCACTGAACTTGAAACTTTTTTATCGGAGATAATTATGGCTTTAGATTTAGAAAAACTTTTGGGAGCTGATGCAAAGTTGCTGCTTCAACATAAATGTACCACGATTCCGAAAGAATCGCTCCATTTGCCCGGTCCCGATTTCGTCGACAGGATTTACTCAGTGACCGACCGGCCGACGCCGGTTCTGAAAAGCCTGCAAGCGTTGTTTGGCCACGGGCGGTTGGCGAATACTGGCTATCTTTCGATTCTTCCTGTGGATCAGGGGATCGAGCATTCCGCCGGCGCGTCTTTCGCTCCCAACCCGGTATACTTCGACCCGGAAAATATTGTGAAGCTTGCGATCGAAGGCGGGGCAAATGCCGTGGCATCGACTCTCGGCGTCCTCGGTGCTGTGGCGAGAAAATATGCGCACAAAATTCCGTTTATTTTGAAATTTAATCACAACGAATTTCTGTCGTATCCAAACACATACGACCAGACTCTTTTCGCAAGCGTGAAACAAGCATATTGGATGGGTGCGGTTGCGGTTGGCGCAACTGTTTATTACGGCTCGGCTGAATCCCGAAGGCAGATTTGGGAAGTGAGCCAGGCATTTCAGCACGCGCATGAGCTTGGGATGGGAACGATCTTGTGGTGTTACGCGCGCAACAATGCATTTAAGACAAAAGAAAAAGATTACCACGTTTCCGCGGACCTCACAGGACAGGCGAACCACCTCGGCGTGACGATTGAGGCGGACATCATCAAACAAAAATTGCCCGAGAACAATGGCGGTTATACTGCATTGAATTTTGGCAAGACGAGCAAGCTGGTGTACGAGAAGCTTACAACGGACAATCCGATCGATCTCACGCGTTACCAGGTGGCGAACTGCTACATGGGCCGCGCTGGATTGATCAATTCCGGCGGCGCGTCGTCTGGCGCGGGCGATCTTGCGGAAGCTGTGCGGACAGCCGTAATCAACAAACGTGCGGGGGGGACGGGCCTCATTTCCGGCCGCAAAGCGTTCCAGCGTCCGATGAGCGAAGGCGTACAAATTCTGAATGCAATTCAGGACGTGTACCTTTCAAAAGAAGTGACCGTTGCATAAATGCCGTGTTCTGCAGAGCGCGCGCACGCGCGTTCCCTGCGGATGCATGTTTTTGAGATAAGTACACATCAACCAGTGAAACACGCTAACATTTGAACATGAACGGGCGTCCCGCCGCGGCGGGGCGCCTTCTTTATTTTTGTTCTCATGGAATATTCAACACGACAGGAAACTGAAACATCGACGGTGGCGCTCTCGTCGATAACCGGGGCTTTTTTTATTACCGGATTAAAAATCACCGTTGGAGTTTGGACGGGGAGCCTGGGCATTTTGTCCGAAGCGGCGCATTCGGGACTGGATCTTATTGCGGCAATCATTACGTTCCTCGCTGTGAAATTCTCAGCAAAGCCCGCCGACAAAACGCATCTGTACGGCCATGGAAAGATTGAAAATTTCTCGGCGCTCATCGAAACAGTGCTTCTTCTTGTAACGTGTTTTTGGATCATCAATGAAGCCATCAAGCGGCTCATCTATCACAGGGTCGAAATTGAAGTAAACTTCTGGAGTTTTTTTGTCATCATTCTGTCGATTGTCGTTGATGTCTCCCGTTCTCGCGCGCTATATCGTGTCGCACACAAATACAAAAGCCAGGCGCTCGAAGCCGACGCATTGCACTTTGGTACGGACGTGTGGAGCTCGGGGGTTGTACTGCTTGGTTTGGTCCTGACCTTGTTGAGAATTCCAGTTGCTGATTCCATCGCCGCGCTGATCGTTGCGGTTATCGTTATTGGTGTTTCGCTCTCGCTCGGCAAACGCACAGTGGATGAACTTCTCGACCGTGCGCCGGCCGGCATCGAGGATAAAGTAAAGCGTACCGCCGCGCGAATGGACGGAGTACAGAGTGTGGACAACGTTCGCGTACGGAATTCAGGCTCAAAAACATTTGTTGATTTGACGTTACACTTGAAGAGAACGCTTCCGTTTGAGACCGCGAATACTCTGGTACACGTCGCCGAAAAGGAGATTCAGAAAATTCTTCCCAACGCCGACATCATTATCCATCCCGAACCGACGGAAACGCCGGATGAAACTATCGTGGACAAAGTGAAGTTGATGATGTCGAAAAGCGGCATGAGCGCGCATGACGTGCAGGCGTTTCAGATCGACGGCAAATTTCAGGTCGAATTTCATCTCGAGTTCGAACAAGAGCAGGAGTTTGTCCGCGTCCATACAATGGTCGACGAGATTGAATCGCGCATCAAAAATGAAATTCCAAATGTCGCGTCAGTCATCGTCCATATCGAAGATTCAAGGGAAAAGGTTTTCGATTCGATCGATGTTACCCGGGCATCACAGAGGCTCATTGAAGAAATCACGGAACTTGCGCAAACTCAGCAGGGCATCCAGGAGTGCAGTATTCTTTCCATTCTTGAAGTTAAGGGAAAGTATCGCGTGGCGATGAGATGCATCGTCGATAAGAAGCTTTCCCTGGAAGATGTCCACACGATTTCAACCGCGCTGGAAAATAAAATTATGGTAATGTTTCCGCGTATTCAAGAAGCGAATATTCACGCTGAACCTTCTAAAGAATAAAAAGTTGAAAATTCAAAACTCAGAATTCAAAATCAAAACTAAACGCTAAGCCCTTACGCCTTGATTCCGACTGATACTCCTTCTCGCTTGCGATGCATTATCTTCGATATGGATGGGACGTTGACGCAGACGAACCAGCTCATTTTTGATTCTTTCAACCATGTTGCGGAGAAATATCTCAATAAGTCTTTGACACCGAAAGAGATTGTTGCACTTTTCGGTCCGCCGGAAAAGGAGGCGGTCGAGAACATGATCGGGTCGCAGCAGATCGACAGTGCGATGAATGAGTATTATCACTTTTATCAGGAACGGCATAACGATTTGGCCTCGCTCTATCCCGGCATCAAGGATCTGCTGGAATTTATAAAGAGCAAGGGGATAATTATTAGCCTTTTTACCGGCAAGGGGCGGCGGACAACGGAAATTACTTTGCATGAATTTGGGATTGAGCAATACTTCGACAGCGTGGTCACGGGCGATGATGTCGATCATTTCAAGCCGTCCGGAGACGGGATTAGAATAATTATGCGGAAGTTCTCGCTGCAGCCCGATGAGGTATTGATGGTAGGCGATGCCGTCGCCGACATCAAGGCCGCCGGCGAATGCGGCGTGCCGATTGCCGCCGTCGTGTGGGATTCGTACGGCAAAGACAAGGTTGTGGAGGCGAAAACGGATCTTCTGTTCCACAGCGTCGGCGAATTTCGCACGTGGCTGGAACGGACGCTTCTACAATGAACAATGATTAATCAACAATGAACGCTTAACGGCTGACTTTGAAGTAAAAACTATGACACATAACCAGGCACTACGGACTACGGACGATGAACAGCAACTGCGAACCGGAGTTGTCGGCGTCGGCCATCTCGGATCGCTTCATGCGAAAATGTATTCAGAAATTTCTGCTGCAGCGTTTGTCGGCGCGTTCGACACTGACAAAGCGAAGTGTGATGAAGTTGTTTCTCACTATCCGGGTGCGAGATCTTTTTCGAACCTGGATGAACTGTTGGCCAATGTCGATGCTGTAAGCGTTGCAACGGTAACATCGCGGCACTTCGAAGTTGCGCAACGTGCGTTGAACGCGGGCGTGCATGTGCTGATTGAAAAACCGATCACCCAAACAGTGAGCGAAGCAGATGAACTGATTGCTCTTGCGAATGCGAAGAGATGTATCATCCAGGTTGGGCATATTGAGCGGTTCAATCCGGCAATTCTCGCCCTCGAGTCTTACGACCTGAGACCGATGTTTATCGAATCGCACAGGCTGGCGCAATTCAACCCTCGCGGCACCGATGTTGCCGTTGTTCTCGATTTAATGATCCATGATATCGATGTCATCCTGAGCCTCGTGCGGTCGCCCGTCTCCCGGATCGACGCGAACGGCGTTGCGGTTGTGTCTGAATCGGTCGACATCGCAAATGCCAGGCTCCAGTTTGAAAACGGATGCGTTGCAAACGTTACAGCGAGCAGAATATCACAGAATAAAATGCGCAAGATGAGAATGTTCCAGCACAACGGATACATTTCGATCGATTTTCTTCAGGGACTCGCGGAAGTATTTCGCCTGGTCGATGACGGCGCGGCCACGGGACAAACGACAATGCTTCTCGGACAGATAGGCGAAGGGAAAAAGAGACGGAACATCGTGTACGAGCAGCCGGAAGTAAAAGACGTCAACGCGCTGAAGTACGAATTGGAGTCATTTGTGACATCTGTTCTAGAGAAAAAGCAGCCGGCAGTTTCCGGAATTGACGGGCGGCTCGCTCTGGACGTTGCGCAGAGGATTATGAATTCGATTCAGGTTCAGAAATTTTCCGGATGACGTTAGCATGAGCGGGAAGAAACAACATATTGAGATTCACTCGCAGGAACTCCGGTCAATAGGCCGGCTTGCGGATACTTTGCATGCAGAAGTGTATGTTGTCGGCGGCTACGTTCGGGACAAATTGCTGGGGAAAGACGCGCAGGATGTCGATGTGCTCGTGATCGGCAACGGAGTGGAGTTTGCCAAACACGCCGCGGAGCAATTCGGAATGCAAACCATGACGACGTACGAGAAATTCGGCACCGCCATGATGCATCTGGGTCCGTTGAAGGTTGAGTTCGTCGGCGCCCGGAAAGAAAGCTACTCGAAAGATTCCCGCAATCCCGTTGTTGAAGCAGGTTCGCTTCACGACGATCTTTCCCGGAGGGACTTTACCGTTAACGCCCTCGCAGCATCGCTGAATTCCGCTTCCTGGGGAGAAATTACGGATCCGTTTCAGGGGCATGCCGACCTCGAAGCAAAAATACTCCGCACGCCGCTCGAGCCGTCGAAAACGTTCACCGACGACCCGTTGCGCATTATGCGTGCGATGAGGTTTGCATCGCAGCTTAATTTTTCTGTGGAAAAAGGGACGCTCGAGGCGATTGCGCCAATGAGAGAACGGCTCGCAATCATCGCCCAGGAGCGGATCACTGACGAATTCATGAAGATTCTCGCCAGCCCAAAACCGTCCGTCGGCCTCCGGCTGATGTTCGAAACGGGCACTATGGCCGTCGTCTTTCCCGAGGTCGCCGAACTTTCGGGCGTTGACCAGAGAGACGACCATCATCACAAAGACGTTTTTCTTCACACGTGCATTGTTGTCGACAACATTTCGACGATGACGGAAAATGTGTACCTCAGGCTGACGGCGCTTGTTCACGACATCGCGAAGCCGAGGACGAAGCAATTTCGTGAAGGGATTGGATGGACATTCTACGGTCACGAGGAACTCGGCGCGCGCATGGTGAAACACATCTTTAAAAAACTGAAACTCCCGTTCGATAAAATTTCCTATGTTGAAAAACTTGTGCGCCTTCACCTTCGTCCGATGGCGCTCGTAGACGAGGAAGTGACTGATTCGGCTGTGCGCCGGCTTCTCTTCGACGCGGGTGAACTTATCGACGATCTGATGGTTCTTTGCCGCGCCGATATTACATCGAAGAACCCGAAGCTTGTGCGGGAATACACAATGAATTATGACCGTGTGTATGCAAAAATGAAGGAGGTGGAAGAAAAAGACCGTTTGCGCGCATTCCAGCCTCCCGTGCGTGGGGATGAGATTATGCGGGTCTGTGGCTTGGAACCTGGGGAGCTTGTCGGCTTACTTAAGTCAAAAATTGAGGAAGCAATTCTCGACGGTCTTATTCCAAATGAACACGAACCTGCCCTACAGTATTTGCTCTCTATTAAGGAAGGGGTAATACGGGAGTTTCACACAGTTCTTAAAATCCCCAGATAAATAGAGCGTACAACGACGAGACTATGCTTCTCTCGTCTAAAAATGTTATATTATGCTAAAGAAAATCACAATTATATGAAACTTTCGTTGAAACCGTGCGTCTACTTACAAATAACGAATATCGGTTCATGGATAAATTCGGAGAATGATGTATGAAACAGCTGCTTTTCTCGATTCTTTTTCTCTCTTTTGCATCAACCATTTTCGGCCAGACGCCTCCCACGAAGAAACTCACCTTAAAGCAATCAGTTGATTTTGCGATAGGCAGAAACGTGTCGGTGGGGCAGGCTGAAAACAATGTCGATGCTGCCAAAAGCGGCGTGATGGCGGGATATGGCGGATATCTTCCATCTCTTTATGCAAGCGGCGGCTGGTCTCGCGAGCAATTTGATAACGCCGCGACGACAACCTATTTCGGCGGCGTGCCGTTCGCGCATCCAGCTTCTACAAGCACGGTGAACAGTTTTACCGCCGGTGTGAGCGCTGGTTGGACAATTTTTAACGGTTTTTCACGCGAGGCGACTCTAAGCAAAGCCATCGCAGGGGCACACTCGACGGACAATTTTTTTGCGAGAACAAAACAACAAATTGTTAACTCAGTGCAAGCCGATTACCTCGCGGTTTTGAGGAACGAACAGCTTGTCAAAGTAAGCGAGGAGAACCTGAAGCGAGACCAGCGGGAACTTGAACGCATTACCGAATCCCAAAAGGTCGGAACGCTTGCGATTGCAGACGTTTACAACCAGCAATCGATTGTCGCCGCGGATGAATTGAATCTTCTTCAAGCTCAGAATACGTACGATGAATCAAAAGCCGACCTCATTGCGTTGATCGGATTAGATCAGTCCGATAACTATGAGGTGGCCGACGAATCAATCTCACAAAATATCAGTCAATCGGAGCTTGATGATACTTCATATACGTATCAAAACATGGGGCAGATTCGAAAGACCGCAATGGCATCTCGTCCTGATTATCAAAGCGCTTTGGAATTAGTGACAAGCGCGCAAGCCGATCAAACAGTGGCGAAAAGCAAATATTACCCCGGCGTGAGTGCGGTTGCCAACTATAGTCTTAACGATGCAGAACTTTCCAAATTGACGGACAACAAAGGAATAAGTTGGGGGATAAATCTCTCATGGACGTTGTTCGACGGTTTCCTTACAAATCAAAGCGTCCAAACGGCTAAAGTTGAACAGATGAACGCAGAGTTGAACGTCCTTCAAACCGAACGCAACGTCAGTGTCGATGTGAAAAAAGCATTATTAAATCTTGAGTCTGGACGCAAACAGTACACGGCAAGCATCAAGAGCCTTCAATCGGCAACCCAAAATCAAAAGGTTGCCGAAGAACGCTATAATGTCGGCGCAGGAACACTTGTTGATTTGTTGACCGCCAATGCCGGCCTCGTGAATGCCGAAGCGAGCAAAATAAACGCGGCCTTCAACTACATCATGTCAAAAATGAACCTGGATCTCGCAATCGGTAATGTTTCATATTAAAAAGATCAAAAAAGACGACATAATTCTTAAGGAGTAGCACGAAATGGCAAATGGAAAAGGGAAGAAATCGAAAAAGAAGCTTTTTATTTTTTCGGGCATCGGCGTAGTGCTTCTTGCGCTCGTGTTGATAGTGCTGCTGGGGAGTAAACGAGAGAATGTGATCAGCGTGCAGACGGAGAAGGTGCAGCGAAAATCGATTACTCAAATTGTCACCGCTTCAGGGAAAGTCCAACCGGAAAAGATGGTAAAGATTAACGCTGAAGTCAGCGGGGAAATTATTTTGCTGCCCGTGAAAGATGGACAAAAAGTGCAGAAAGGAGACCTGCTCGTACGCATCAATCCGGATATCTACCAGGCGCAGGTCGACGGCGCGGAAGCGGCTCTTGTAGCAGCCAAAGCTTCACTTGCATTAAGCGAAGCCAACCTGGAGAAGTCTGAAAGCGAGTATAAACGGGCGGAGGGACTGTACGAAAAAACTTTGATGTCCGAACAGGATTTTGTCGGATCGAAAACGGCATATAAGGTTGCCAAGGCGCAGCATGAATCCGCGGCTTCCGGTGTCACCCAGGCGGTTGCAAACCTCAATCAGTCGAAAGAAAGTCTTGCAAAAACATCTATCTATTCGCCGATCGACGGAACAGTATCCCAATTAATTTCTGAACTCGGTGAAAGAGTAAGCGGCAGCAGCTTCATGGAAGGGACCGAAATTATGACGGTCTCGGACTTGTCGAGGATGGAGGCTCGCATCAACGTCGGCGAGAATGACGTTGTCTTAATTGCCGTCAACGATACAGCAACGATTCAGGTCGATGCCTATCCGGACAGAAAGCTCAAAGGCGTCGTGTACGAACTTGCAAATACTGCAACAACGACAGGCGCAGGGACGCAAGATGAAGTAACGAATTTTCAGGTAAAAATCCGCGTCCTTGACAAAGATATCCCGCTCCGTCCCGGTATGTCGATGTCCGCCGACGTTCAAACTGAAACGCGAACCAACGTGCTGGCGGTACCAATCCAAAGCGTCACCACCCGCACTCCGAAAATGAAGGAAGGCGTCAAAGCCGATTCGGTTTCGAAGGTGCAGAAGCCGGACAACGAAAGCGCCGATGCAAAAAATGGCAATGGGACGATGGCAGACAAACCCATCGAAGTCGTCTTTGTTGTTGATAAAGGAAAAGTCAAACAAGTCCCGGTGAAGCGCGGCATAAGCGACGAAACCACGGTCGAGATCATCAGCGGTGTATCGGATGTCGATGAAGTGGTTTCCGGGAGCTATAAGGCGATCAATCGCGAGTTGGAAGACGGCTCAACGATAAAGATCGATAACACGGCAAAACGCTTCGGTATGGTGAAGAAAGAAGGAACTTAATCTCCGGAATCGACCTGTCAGTGCAATGAAACGATTTCTTTTAACTCTTGCCGCTGTATGCGTTGTGTCTTCGTCCTCCTTTCCAGCCGAAGCGCACACCGACAGCACGGGCATCAAGCTCATCGAAGAGAGAAAGCTTGCCGAGGCACAATCGTTCTTCGAAGAAAAACTCAAGGCGAACCCGAAGGATGATGAATCTCAGTACCAGCTCGCCCGCGTATTCTTGTTTCAACGGAAAATGGACGAGGCGGAGGACGCGATTGATGAGGCCCTGGAGCTGAACGAGAGAGATGCACGGTTTCATTTCTTGCGCGGACAAATTCTTGGAGAAATTGCTGCCAATGCCAATGTGTTCAAACAAGGGCTCCTTGCGCCTAAAGTGAAGAACGCATTTCTCCGCGCCGTCGAGATCGATTCGACATTTGTCGAAGCTCATATAGGACTGTACAATTATTACATCATGGCGCCGGGAATCATGGGGGGCAGCGATGAAAAGGCGCTGGAGCAAGCGGGTGTCGTTCTGAAACTGAATAGTTATCGCGGCCACATCCTGCTTGCAAATTTCCACCAGCGAAAGAATGAAATTGCCGAAGCGGAAAGTGAATACAAGAAGGCAATTAGCGCAGAGCCGAAAAAGACGGGCGGCTACAAATCGTTAGGATATTTCTACATTGGGCAGAAGAGATATGATGAGGCGGTCGATCAATTCAAGAAATACATCGACCTCGACCCTAAAAATCCGGATGCCTTTGACAGCTATGGAGATGCGCTGTTCGCCCAAGAAAAATTCGACGATGCGATTGAAAAATACAATGCTGCGTTGTTTTTAGATAAGAGTTTTTCTTCATCAATCTACCAGCTTGCAGCGTGCTACGAAAAAAAGGGGATGAATGCTAAAGCGGTTGAGACATATCAGTGGTATCTATCGGTTGCGCCGGGCGGGCGGTTTGCCGATGTTGCAAAGAAGAAAATCAAAGAATTGTCATAAACTCATGAATAAGGTCGGACTATGAACGTCATCAACATCAAGAACATCAGCAAAACATACGTCATGGGGACTGAGGAAGTGCATGCATTACACGACGTCACAATACACATCGACAAGGGCGAGTATGTTGCCATCATGGGCCCTTCGGGTTCAGGAAAGTCAACGCTGATGAATATTCTCGGGTGTCTCGATACGCCTTCGACAGGCCTTTATGAGTTTAACGGCGTCAACGTCAGCGAAATGAACGATAACGAACTGGCCAAAATTCGCAACAAGGAAATCGGTTTTGTTTTTCAGACGTTCAACCTTATTCCCCGTTCCGATGCGCTTCACAATGTTGAACTGCCGTTAATCTACGGCGGCATCAATGCCCACGAACGCAAGCGTTTGGCCGCCGAGTCACTCCAGCATGTCAACCTCGGGGACAGAATGCATCACCGCCCCAACGAATTGTCCGGAGGACAGCGGCAGCGTGTAGCGATTGCACGGGCGCTTGTGACGAAACCCTCGATTATTCTTGCGGACGAACCGACGGGAAACTTGGATACAAAGACCGGCGAAGAGATTATGGCATTGCTTGAAGAACTTCATCATAACGGTAACACCATTATTCTTGTTACGCACGAAGAGTACATCGCAGAGCATGCGAATCGGATCATTCGTATTCGCGATGGAATGGTCGAACGGGACGGAATGGTAGAGAAGCGCATTATTCCGAAGTTGGCGTGATGGTAATTAACCTCCGAAACAATGTTTCCCCGGACTAGAAATTTGAGGCGAGGAAGTGTATGGGAATGAAAATTGCAGATTTTGCATACGAAGTAAAGGAAGGGTTGGCAATATCCTTCCAGGCGATTCGTGCGAACAAAATGCGTTCTGTTCTTACGACACTCGGCATTGTGATTGGCATTGTGTCGGTGACGTTGATGGGTACGGCTATCGAAGGACTGAGCCGCGGATTCCATGACAGCATATCGAAGATTGGTGCCGATGTGTTGTATGTCCAAAAGTGGCCTTGGTTTGGCGGCGATGAATGGTGGAAATACCGGAATCGGAAAGAAGTAAAATACCCGCAGTATGAGGCAGTCGAACGTCATGCAACGCTGATTAAATCCGTGACCCCGATATGCTGGACACAAGGAATGGTGAAGTACAAAAACCAGAGTTCCGATGGTGTTCTTACTCTCGGCGCCAACGACCAGTATTTGGCGACGTCTGGAATTAATATGGACATCGGCAGATTCTTCAATCAAGCGGAAGCGGACGGCGGCAGGCCGGTATGCGTGCTCGGGTCTGAAGTTGCGGACAATCTTTTTCCGAATGAAACTCCGCTGGGCAAAACCATCAGAATTGGAACCTCGACGTTTCGTGTTATTGGTGTGATAGAGAAACAAGGAAGTTTTCTGGGGATTGCAAGTCTTGACAATCGAATCGTCATTCCAATCGAGTCATTTTTCCGCAGGTTTGGCGCTAATCGCGGTATTGAAATTGATGTCAAGGCCGCCGACATCAATAATCTCGACGACACTAAAGAAGAACTGAGGGGCATTCTTCGCAAAGCGCGCCATGTTTCTCCGAAATCGGAAGATGACTTTGCAATCAATCAACAAGAATTGTTTGTCCAGACCTTTAACGCCATCGGCGTTGTCGTGGCAGGAATCGGATTATTCATTACGGCCCTTTCTTTATTTGTCGGCGCGATCGGCATCATGAATATCATGTTTGTCTCCGTCACCGAGCGGACGAAAGAGATCGGGATACGGAAGGCGATCGGCGCAAGGCGCGGCACGATACTTCTTCAATTCCTTATTGAATCTGCCGCGCTTTCTCTTATTGGCGGGATTATCGGCATCATTATTTCATACCCGCTAAGCCTGCTCATCAACCAGATTCTGCCGACGTCGATGCCGATCAGCGTCGTTGCTATCGCTATTCTCATTTCGATTATCGTCGGAGTTGTGTCCGGCTTCCTTCCGGCAAACAGAGCGTCGAAATTGGATCCGGTAGAAGCGTTGAGGTACGAGTGAAAATTTAGAATTATGAATTAAGAATTTTGAATTGGGGGAAAAATAAAAATTCTTAGCGGGAGTTTTTTCTAAGAGGACTATGCAGATAAAAGAAAGTTTTATAATGGCGATCAACGCCATTCGTGTGAACAAGCTTCGTTCCTCGCTGACACTGCTCGGCATTAGCGTTGGAGTCTTTTCCATCATTGGCGTAATGACGTCGATGGGCGTTTTGCAGAACGCGATTGACAACGGCCTCAGCGGCCTCGGCACGAATACGTTTCAAATACAGAAATTCCCGGCCGGCTTTTTCCGCGGCGACCGCAATCAGTTCCGGAACCGGAAAGATATAACAATCGACCAGGGAGAAATTTTTGCCACGCGGATGACGCAGGCGAAGTACATCGGCCTCGAATCGTGGTTTGGGGTTAAGCAGGTGTTTCACAACAGCGACAAAACCAATCCGAACGTGGGCATGGTTGGTGAAACGGTCGAGGGTTTTCCGACAAACAACTGGACGATCAAAGATGGAAGAGCGTTCACGACCCAGGAAGTTGAATACGGGGATTTCGTCTGTGTTTTGGGGAACGGAGTGATCGAAAAATTATTCGAACGGGGCTCGGCGATCGGTGAAGAAATCAGGGTCGACGGGAATAAATTTAAAGTCATTGGTACGATTGAATCGAAAGGCTCATTTCTGGGGGGAAACCAGGATAATTTTTTTGCGATACCGATTACGACCGCGATGGCGCTCTACGGCAGACAACGGTCGATCAACATCATGGTCCAGACACGGGACCAGGAAAGCTATAACGACGTCATCGAACTCTCGACGTCCATTCTTAGAACGATCCGCCATGTCGCCCCCGGGGCAGATGATGACTTTGCGATCTTTTCCAATGACACGCTCATCAAACAGTTCAACGACCTCACATTTATGGTGAAAATCGGAACGCTCGGTATTGCGTGTATCGCGCTGCTCGCTGCCGGTATCGGCATTATGAACATCATGCTTGTCTCGGTGACGGAGCGGACAAAAGAAATTGGCATTCGCAAGGCGCTTGGTGCGACGAAAGCGAACGTCCTCTCCCAATTCCTGAGCGAATCGGTCATCTTCAGTCAGATCGGCGGGACTATCGGGATTATTGCGGGGTCGATCCTTGGGAACATCGTCGCAGTGCTCACAAGCGCACCTGCGATACTTCCATGGAATAGCACGGTCGCAATTCTTTCGACGCCCTTCATGAACTTCTCTGCGCTCGGTTTGAATTTCATCGCACTGATTTTCTGTTCGTTTATCGGGATTGTCTTTGGCGTGTATCCTGCGTGGAAGGCGGCAAACCTCGACCCGATCGAATCCCTGCGGTACGAGTAAGATATTTACGATTTTCAACTTGCAATTGACGATTGGAAAAAGCAGACATCAGACTCAAAGCAATTGTAAATTGTAAATCATTTCAACAGCCCTCCCTTGACCTCCTCCGACAATTTTGGCAGCTCGTCATACTGCTTCGTTAAAGCATCGTACTTGTCGAAGAAATCCCCAACCCCTTTTGCTACCGTTTCCGTCAGAGCATCGCGTCCCATTTTTGTGTCGATCGCGAATGCCATAAGCAAGCCGGCGGCGGCGCCGTAGTTTCTTTCGAATGAACCGGAAAGGTTTGCGTTCATGACCAATTCCTTCGCGCGTGCATCGGTAAGGCTGGGGGATTGAAGCTCGCGCATTGCGTTATTCAAGAAAAGAACGGCATCTTTCGATTGGTTGAAGATGTATGGCGGAAGCGAATTCCCCGTCCGTTCCTGGAAAGAAATGCGGTATGCGATCCCCTCGTTCTGCACAAGCTCCGCAAGCGACCAGAACGGCCCTCGGCGCGAATGAATCTCCTTCCATGCCGGCGAAGTTGATTGGTAAACCGCAAAAACGGCATGGAACGTCTCGTGAGCGAGCGTGCTGAGCGTTTCGATGAATTGTACGTTTGTTGGCATGCTGTTTCCGATCAGCCGGACCAAATTCACGACGATGACCGGTTCGCCTTCATTTTCGCCGACAAATATCGGTGTGTTGCCATTCCAGACAACCCGGCGAACGAACGCCGCAGCGTTTTCGTTTCCAAATGCGACGACGTATACGGAAAGGGTGGTAGAGATCCTCGCATCGGCGGGAAAGAATTGTTCGACGGTTGCGACGACGCGCCGGTCAAGTTCTCCCTTTTTTACTTCGGCAAGCAAAGCTTTAATTTCGGCGAGGTGGGCTCGCGTTGGCCCGAAGCCGAAAATATCGTCCGGACTTTTGAAACTGTCGCGCAACAGTTCGAGTTCATGCTGAAAGGTCCCGGGCGGAAACTGCCTGCGCGCAAGCACCACGCTCGTGGCTGCGGCAAGCTGACTGCCCCGAAGGTCTGCAACGCTGTTCACGTTGTGCAACCGGCCTTCGCTAACCTCGATTAATTGTTCCGCGGATGAATAATCAACTTGCAGGTTGACGTTAAAATTCGGGTTCGATTGAGAGTAAAGGGATGCCGGGATAAGAAAGATCGAAAAGAGCAGTCGCATGCGCGTTCAAAAGATATGGATGTTTATATAAAATGTATCTATTTTCTTTGCTTTAGTCAAAAAAAAGGCGTTCCGTTTTTGCGGAACGCCTTTCTTGTCGGCCAAAAAATTCTATTTTTTCTTTTTTGCAGTTTTTGCGGGGGGCGTTGCCGCCGGCGTTTGTACGGCAGGGGCTTCCGCTTTCGTCACAACACCCTCGAGCTCGTCTGCGAGCGGAGCTGCGTCATAGACTTTTCGCAGACATTCGATCATCGCAGCAGTATGAACAGAGACCGCGCGGTTCTTTTCGCCGTCAAAAAGGAATCGGCCCGGCAAGCTTTCAATGTTCCCGTCAAAAATCAACCCGACAAGCTCTCCATCTTTGTTGATGGTCGGGGACCCGGAATTGCCGCCGATAATGTCGCACGAGCTGACAAAATTGATCGGAGTTGCGAGATTTAATTTCTCTTTCCGTTCCTCATACCGTTTCGGGAGTGCGAAATCGCCTGAATTGTCAAAACTGTAAGCGCGGTCGTACAGTCCGTAGAGAGTCGTTTTGGACGGAGCTTTCGTTCCGTTCATAGGATACCCGCTTACCGTCCCATACGATAATCGAAGCGTGAACGTTGCATCGGGATAGGTGTTCTTTCCGTAGACAGCGAATCGCGCTTTGCCAATTTTTTCGACCGCGGCGGATTGTACACTGCTTAAATTGGTTTCGGTCCATTGCCTTCTCTCTCGTGCTTCTGCGTCGAGTTTCCGTGCGATAGCAATAAGCGGGTCTGTTGATTCTGCCACAGCCTTTTCGCCCCCTGCGACGAGGGCTTTGCGAAAGTCTACGTCGCCTAATTTTGTTCCGTTGATTAATTCTTTTGCGACATCCGCCGGTGCGCGTCCGCCAAGGACGGTTTGAATAAAGAGATCGTTCGGTCCTAACTCGTCGAGCGACTCCTGCAGCCCGTCGGCGAACAACATTTCCTCCATGTCAGCATAAATCGGCGCGCGTGAAAATAATCGGAATTCCAATGAACCAAGATTGGCGTCCTGAAATTCCGCCAGTCGTTTCTCATTTGGTTTCTTCACTTCGGCGACGTATTGGACGATTTGTACAGCGAGAGCGGCTAACCGCGACCCGCGAAGCGATCTGTACGTGTTTGGCGTTATCACTGCTTTTGATCGCTCAATCACGACGATGATTGAATCCCACGCGTCGCCGTATGCCTTCTTCCATTCCGGATTACCGTTCACGCGAGACCGCAAATCGTTATCTTCTTTTTTCTTCTTATCCATGAGGCCGTTGTCAAGCAACCCCTGGTATTCGCCTCGGGTTGCCTTTAAAGTATTTTCGTAGCTAAAAATCTGGTTGAGTGCACGACGTTCCTGTTCGGGGCCAAGCTTCGAATATTTCTTCAATACCGCAAGGCGTCGCTGAAATACCTTGAAACGCAACGGATAGCTGTAATCACGAAGGTATTCAAGCTGCGCGGCAGTCTGCAGCCTGTTTGTCGATCCGGGATGCCCGGAGACGAAGACAAGTTCTCCATCCTGCGCCCCCTTTGAATTCCATTTCAAATAGTGTGCCGGTTGAACCGGCTTGTCGTTTTCGTACACGCGGAAAAGCGTCATGTCAAGGTCGTACCGCGGAAATGTGAAATTGTCGGGGTCGCCTCCGAAGTATGCAATCTGTTGTTCCGGTGCCATGACCAGGCGGACGTCGGTATACTTTTTGTACCGGTATAACCAGTGCTCGCTCCCTTGATAAAAGGCGATGACGTCGGACCGAAGACCCGTTTTCTCCGTGCTCTCCTTAGTGATTTTAGCGATTTCCTCTTTCTGCGCATCGAACACTTCCTTTTCCGACATGCCGGGCTTCACAACGCCCTGCATTCGTGCCGAGACGTTCTCCATAGAAATGAGTACGTTCAGTTCGAGGTCCGGGCATTTTATTTCTTCCGCCTGCGTCTTGGCATAAAACCCGTCAGCAACATAGTCTTTATCTTTTGAAGACATTTTTTGCAGCTGCCCAAGTGCGACGTGGTGATTGGTGAGGACGAGTCCGTTTGGACTGACGAACGAACCCGAACCGCCGTCGTTAAAGCGAACGCTGGAAAGCCGGATATGGTCAAGCCATTCCTGCGACGGTGTAAAATTGTATTTTTCCTGAAGCAGTTTTGTCGGCGGATTATCGAATGTCCACATGCCGTCGTCTGCGAATGCCGGCAGGACGAGGCAGCATCCAAATGCAGCGGCAATAGTAACAAGCAGAATTCTTTTCTGTAATCGGTTCATTGGTGTTTTTCCTTCTCTTGGTAAAATTATTTGCTGATTGTTCATTGTTGATTATTCATTGATCTCACGCTTTCATTCTCTTTCCCTTTTCCTCTTCCGTGAATATCCACCCGACAATTTTTCCCGGGTCGATTTCGGTGAAGTTTTTCCAATACTCGCTATTGCGCAGGTAGCGGGAACTGGTTTCGGTTTTCGAAAGCCGGTCCGCGACGTCTATCGCCTCCGCAAACCTGCTTTTCCACTTTTCCATATTGCTTCTCCGGAGATCTACCCAGCCGTTACGCGCCCACTCGTCAATCAGTTTATCGTTGACCTTCAACTCATTTTCTCCTCGATATGGCGGAATTTTGATTTCCTTTCCGCGGAGCAGCGTTTTTCCGTCCGGAAGGAGAATGGGGATTCCGATAGAGATAATGTGCGAGCGGAGCGTCTGATTTTCTTTGATAAGCGTTGTAAGTGCGCTTGACAGCTCTTTGGCCGACGTTTGGACGACGGTTCTCATTGTAATGAAGGCGACTTTGAGAAGGTAAGCTTCGTAGAGGAGCTTCGAAAGCCGGGGCGGGCCGAGAATCTCAAAAGCAACACTGTCGACGTGATGTTCCTTCTCGAGTGCTTTCATCTTTTCAAGCGCACTATTAAACATAAATCCAGCGCGGTATGTGGGCTCGAGGGTAGCGTTGTCGAGTGCGTTGATGATATCGTGTCCCGTATTCCCTCCCTTGATTTCGTAGATAACGTCCTGTGCAATTTCTTCCGGGGTGACGTACTCCATCTGTCCCGGGGTGGATATTGCCTCAAATTCTCCCCGTGAAAAAATGCCGTTCTCACCGGTATCGATGAATACGGATTGCAGCAATTGATGGGTTGACTTAGCAACGCTTCCATCTGTCTTAATTCTGAACGTATTCTTGAGGGAAATTCCTTTTTCAGGAGGGCAATCATACAGTTCTATCGGCTTGCCCCGTTTTGCAATTTGTCCGAAGCCGATTTTTTTCCATGCGATTGCGCCAGTCGGTTTTATTTCCTTTGTGATCGGAGCATCCGGCGTCCGGCCCATCAGAAAGAGAAGGAGAGTGTGGGCCCCGGCGACGGCGGATTTGCTCAGCAGCACGCTCGACGGCTTTTCTTCGCTGTGGGTATAGGGGATATTCAGCCCCATCCCGCCGGTTCCGCTTGTTCCGATTTTCACATATACATTCGTTCCTGCTTCGTTCATCGATTTGTAGAAAATCTGCACGTGGCGGATGAGTTGAGGAACATAGAGCGTGCAAAGAAGCTTTTCGATCGATTCATGCAGCCCGTGAGCCCCGGCCGATGTTGCATCCTTAAGATGTTTCATCACGTCGCGCGCGCTCTGGAAAAGATCCTGATATGCTATAGCCGTTGCCGAGTTGATACAATCGATGACGACGTCAGGTTTGTAGTGCGCAAGAAGTTGATACAGCGCAGAACGATGGAGCACGGGCTCCGTAAGCTCGTCCACGATGTCGTCAATGTACATCCGTCGTAGTTTCGGGTCGCCGAGGATATCCTCCCGGTTCACGTCTTTCAATTCATGCCGGGTGAACACGTTCCCCCACCAGGGAAGAAAAAAATCCTTTCCAGCTTTGGGATATTCTCTCTTCATCTGTGCAACGGCATCTTTCGCCTCTGATTCCTTCAGCGACGTGATAATAATCCGCTTCGGATGCTCTTCCATCAGCGACCGGCATACTGCGGAACCGACGAGCCCCCAGCCGCCGAGCACCAAGACAGTTTTGTTCTGAATATCCATGAGATTCCTTATGCGATAATTTTCTTAATAAACATGAATGAGGAATGATGTGGATCCTGACAGCTTTTGAGACTGGATATGCACAAACATCCCTGGTTCGTAATTCTACCTTCAAACCTTTTGCACAACACAGGCAGTTCCGTATGCCAGCACCTCGGTTACGCCGTTCATAATTTCGGTTGCATCATACCGAAAACCAATCACCGCGTTGCCGCCAAGCTGTTCCGCGTGCTGGATCATTACCTCGTATGCATCGCGGCGGGTTTGCTCACACAAACTTGTGTAGAGCGTAATGTTGCCGCCGAAGAGAATCTGAAACCCCGCTCCGATATTGCCGAACAGCGAGCGCGAACGGACTATGATGCCGCGAACAACGCCGATGCTCTTTACAACCTTGTATCCGTCAAGCTGAAAATTTGTTGTTACAAGTGAATGGTCCATGGCTTCTCCAAAAATGCAATTAAGAATTATGAATTAAGAATTGAGACTTCTGAATAATCAGGAAAGCTTGCCTCGCGCAAATCCCGAAGCGATGGCTTCGCCACTCGCTAAGGCGCAAAGTATATTAAAAATGAAGCTTATGCGTATTTACGTCTTCGCGTGATACTATTTTTCAGATGTTTCGAATTAAGAATTAGAGTACGTTGCAATAATTTTCAGTCTTTCGGCACAACGACATCATGCCAGAATTTTTTTCCCGCGCTCCGACCTCGTCGATGTGCACATGCTTCGTCTCGGCATATTCGTTCAACCCATCCATGCCGAACTCGCGCCCGATGCCGCTTTGTTTGTATCCCCCCGAACGGCGCTTTCTCGGAAAGCAGATGCCACTCGTTGATCCGCACGGTTCCTGCACGTAATTCACGGGCGATACTCAAAGCGTCATCTTTGTCCGATGACCAGACGCCTCCGCCAAGTCCGTATGCTGAATCGTTTGCGATTCGGATTGCATCCTCGGTTGTTTTATACTTGATAACGGAAAGACCGGGTCCAAAAATTTCTTCCTGCGCAATTGAAGCCTGGTTATTCATGCTGGTGAAATTCGTAGGCTCGATAAAAAAAACTCTTTGAGTTCCAATGACGAACGGACATTGCCGCCGCAAGCGAGGAACGCTCCCTCCGACGTTCCTTCCGAGATATAATCAAGAATTCTTTTTTGTAGTTTTTTGGATATTACCGGCCCCATATCAGTGGCTTCCAATTTTGGGTCGCCGAGCTTTATTTTTTTCGTTTTTGCTACTAGTTTCTCTATAAATTCGTTGCGAAGCTTCTCGGGGAGCAGCAATCGGCTTCCTGCTTCGCAGCATTGCCCGGCATGATAAAAGATGGCGTAAATAGCGCCATCGACCGCAAGGGCAATATCGGCATCATCCAGAACAATGTTGGCAGATTTTCCTCCGCATTCAAGTGTGCATTTTTTTAGCGAGGAGGCGGCCAGTGACATCACACGTTTTCCGACCGCCGTTGAACCCGTTAACGATACCTTGTCCACCAGGGGGTTTTTTGCAAGCTCCTCGCCAAAGTCTTCGCCGAATCCCGGAACGATGTTCACGACTCCTTTCGGAATTCCGGCTTCGTGGCAAATTTTTGCTAGCTCCATCGCGGTGCAAGGAGTAAGGTCCGAGGGTTTTAATACGAGCGTGTTGCCGGCGGCGAGTGCTGGACCGAGCTTCCAGACAGCCATCTCCAGAGGAAAATTCCACTGAATAATTGCTGCTGCGATGCCAATCGGTTCGCGAACGAGAATATTTCGGAAAAAACGCGGTTTAGAAAGGCCTTCCACATTTTCCGTCAGGTCGTTTGCCGCGAGTTTTGAATAATAATTCATACACCGGGCGCTGAGGAAAATGTCCTCCTTCGCTTTACGAACACGATTCATGGAGAATTCCTACCGTTTGGATTCAAAATCATTTGCCCCCCTCATCGCCGATGTGCGCCGGATACATTACGGCGCTGCGTGAACTTCAGGACTCAGCAAGACGCCGACGCCGTAGGCTATCGCTGCCGTCAGCAAACCGACCAACGTCATTTCCAAACCGCTTCGCCACCAGCTTCGCCCCGTGACAATCGTTTTCAGAACTCCCACGAGAAAATGCGCCAGGGTGCTAATACTGAGGCTGAAAATAATGGCGGTCGTTCCGAAGAAGAACATGAACGGGATGACGGGAATGATTCCGCCGGCAGCCGTCGCCGCCGTTGCGGAAAACGCTTCCTTTATCGGGTTGGGGAAACTTGACGCCGAAAGCCCAAGTTCTTCGTGGGCCAATGTTTTCAGGAATTGGTCTGGGTTCTGTGTGAGCCGCTCCGCCATCATGGCAGATTCTTCAGGAGTGAAACCCTTCAATTGATAGAACAATTCAAGTTCTTGTTTTTCTTCTTCGGGATTTTCTTCGATCTCTCTCCGTTCTTTGTCAAGCTCAGCTTCGTACACTTCGCGCTCCGATTTGCGCGCGAGGTAGGCGCCCGACCCCATCGAGAGAGCGCTTGCCAGCGTTCCTGCAACCCCGGCCACCCATACGACGTGGCTCCCGCCGGTGTATCCCGCCATCCCCGTCACGATACCGAAAACCGCTCCAAGTCCGTCGTTTGCGCCGTACACGGCTTGCCCGATCCACCCGCCAGAATGCCCTGCGTGCCACTTTTCCCGTTTAAAGATCGCTTCGAGCTTCGCCTGCGGCTGGTCGTTCTCCGTCATCGAATGAAGAATCTTTGCATGAACTTTTTCTTCCCTCTTGATATCGCTCATCGCGGCGCTGTCGTTCGGATTGTTTGCGAGAGTCGCTTCCGCTTCATAGCGCTCAGTGTCCCGGTCTTCCTGCTCTTCGAGCCGCTGAACGGCATTTGCGGTTCCGCTGCGGACCAAAAGCCATCGTCGTAATCTCTCAAGCGGCGAATCAATTTTTTTGGGAGGTGCTGCACCGAGTTCTTTCAACCGTGCTTCCCATTTTTTCGCATGGTGTTCTTCGGCGTCGGCAAGCTTGAGGAGGATCGCCTTTTGAATATTGTCCCGTTCCCGCGCGGCGAGCTCCCGGTACGTTTCAGCGCCGGTTTTTTCTTTTTTCCAACTTGTTCGCAGCGATTGAATTAGCCGTTTGTTTTCAGGCATGGAAATCACCTAGTTTCAGAAGGATTGATCGATTTCAGTACGTCAGAATCCCATGTTTCGGGACTTTGTTTATCGAGGTGAGACAGGATTATCTGCCGATGAAAAAAGATAATGGAAAAAGGTTGAAAGGGCAAATTCAAGTTCTGATATGTTCTGATTGCCTTGGCATCCTCTGCGTCCATGGCGGTTAAGAGAAAACCGCTAAGGACGCCAAGCTGAAGTAATGACTGCCCAGACAGAAATACTTCGCTTGATTTTCAGCGCGAAAGTATTTATGATTGTGCATTCATGTTTTGTTGATCCACAATGGAGATGTGATGAGAGAATATCTGGACTTAGTCGACCATGTCCTGTCGAAAGGCATAATGAAAAAAAATCGTACGGGCGTGGATACCGTATCGTGTTTCGCAGAACACTACACGATTGATTTGAGTGAAGGGTATCCCTTGCTGACGACCAAGCGGATGCAGACGAAATCGCTCTTCTATGAGGTCCTGTGGTATCTCTCGGGTGAAGACCATATCCGCAATCTTCGCAAGCAGACAAAAATCTGGGATGCATGGTCGGACGAAAACGGAAATCTCGAAACCGCATACGGCCGCTACTGGCGGCGGTTCCCGAGTGCGCAGGTGAATCCTGCGACCGGAAAATACGAAGTAAAAGAAGTCGATCAAATCGCCGAAGTGATTCATCTGTTGAAAACGAACCCGACTTCGCGGCGGATGGTCGTCAGTGCATGGGAACCGGGGAACGCGCTTCACAGTAAACTGCCGCCGTGCCACTACTCGTTCGTGTTCAATGTCCAGGAGAACAAACTCAACTGCCATCTCACGCAGCGCTCGGGCGACATCGCCCTCGGCATTCCGTTTAATATCGCGGCATATTCTCTCCTCACCCAGGCGATTGCACAGGAAGTGGGGCTCGACGTCGGGTACTTCAGCCATACAATCGTCGACGCACATATTTACATTAATCACATCGACGGTTTGAAAGAACAGTTGAAGCGGACACCGAAGCCCCGCCCGAAACTTCTTATTGCGAAAAAGCCGCTTGACCAGCTGCAGTACGAAGATTTCTCCCTCGTCGGATATGAATGCGATGAGCCGATCAAGTTCGAAGTCGCTGTGTAAACCAATCACTATTGCTCAATAGCCATTGCCGATGAAACTTATAATCATCGCCGCACTGAATAGAAAACGTGTCATCGGCAACAACGGAAAACTCCCCTGGCATATCTCGGAAGATCTGAAACGGTTCAAGAGGCTTACGGTTGGCCACACCGTATTGATGGGAAGAAAGACGTTTGAATCGATGGGAAAACCGCTGCCCGACCGGCGCAATGTTATTCTCTCCTCAAAGAAAATCCCCGGCGTCGAAACCTACTCCACAATCGCCGAGGCTCTTGCCGTGCTCAAAGAAGAGGGAAAAATTTTTGTCATCGGCGGCGGTAGAATATTTGAACAATTCCTAGACCGGGCCGACGAACTCCATCTTACGCTTGTTGACATTGATGTTGACGGCGATACATTTTTTCCCTCTTACGAACACCTTATCGGAACTCGCTTCACGCTTGTCAGCGAACAGAGGCATGAAGGCTATACGTTTCAGGACTACACGGCCAAGTAGAATTTGAAACTTCTGAAAAATCCTGAGATTGTGTTTCGCCAAATCCCGGAGGGATGGCTTCGCCAGAGGCAAGGTAGCAAAATGAGTCGAAAAATCTTCGCGCCTTCGCGGCTTGGCGAGAAACAGTTTTTCAAATGCCGCAATACAAAATAGTTTCTCAAGTGATCGGATGAAAGACATTCTTCGCTCCGCTGCAGAGCGTGCAATACATTACCTTGAAGGATTGGATAATCGGGACGTGAGGCCCGACCCCGCCGCCGTTGCACGGTTGAAAGAATTCGATATCGCTTTTCCTGAAAAGCCGGTTGATCCCTTGGCAATTTTAAGAATGCTCGATGAATATTCTTCGCCGGCAACAATGGCCATGGCGGGACGAAGGTTCTTCGGCTTTGTTATTGGCGGGTCGCTCCCGGTTTCACTCGCTGCGAATTGGATGGCCGGCGCATGGGATCAGAACAGCGCTCTTTATCAGGTGACGCCGGCGACTGCACATCTCGAGCAAGTCGCTCTTCAATGGCTTATCACTCTCTTCGGCTTACCCAGATCAAGCGGCGGTGCATTCGTTACGGGTGCAACACTCGCAAATTTCACGGCACTTGCTGCGGCGCGCCATGCAGTTCTTGAACGTGCGGGATGGAATGTTGAAGCCGATGGATTGTTCGGCGCTCCGGCCATCACGGTTATTGTCGGCGAAGAAGTCCACCCATCGCTCGTCAAATCGCTTGGCATGCTTGGATTGGGTCGAAGCAGAGTGCTGAGGGTCCCGGTTGACGGTCAGGGGCGAATGCATTCTGGAGCGATTCCATCTATCAAAGGGCCGACAATCGTTTGTGCGCAGGCAGGCAATGTGAATACGGGATCGTTCGATCCGCTGGATGAGATCTGCGAGCGCGCTCACGAATCGGGCGCATGGGTTCACGTCGACGGTGCTTTTGGTTTGTGGGCAGCTGTTGCGCCGACGAGAAAATATCTGGCCGAAGGGATCGCGGATGGAGACTCATGGGCAACCGACGCTCACAAATGGTTGAACGTTCCGTACGACTGCGGCCTTGCTTTCGTGCGCGATCGCGAAGCGCTACGGGCAGCGATGGCGATCACGGCGGAGTATTTGCCTACGGAAACTGAATTTCGTAATCCCTCCGACTACGCACCGGAATTGTCGCGCCGCGCGAGGGGAGTGGAAGTATGGGCGGCGTTGATTTCGCTCGGACGTTCAGGCCTTGAGGAAATGATAGAGCGTTCGTGCCGCCAGGCGCGGCGGTTTGCAGAAGGTCTGACGGAAGCAGGTTATCGAATCTTGAACGACGTTGTTTTGAATCAGGTTCTCGTTTCTTTCGGAGATGTTGAAACAACACAGCGCGTGATTGCAGAAATTCAGGCGGACGGAACGTGCTGGTGCGGCGGCACTGTATGGCAGGGACAAACAGCGATGCGCATCAGCGTTTCTTCTTGGGCAACGACAGATGACGACGTCGAGAAAAGCCTGATGGCAATGATTCGCTGTGCGAAGAAACATGTTGGCTAAAAGCTACAAGCTAAAAGCCAAAAGCCAAAGACTATTAGCTCTTAGCCTTTAGCTTTTGGGTAAGTCTTCGGTCGAGGAGTTGCCTTTGCAGTCTTCGGCCCCTGTTTCCCCGGCGACATAGCCGGTCGAGAACGCCGCCTGCAAATTGTATCCTCCAATCGGTCCCGCCACATCCAATGCTTCACCGCAAATATATAATCCATTGAGAATGCTTGATCTCATGCTTTTTGGGTCAACTTCATGAAGATCAACTCCTCCTGCCGTTACTTCTCCGCGGTCGAGTGGAATTTCTTTCACGCGGCCGATATTCCAATTCTTCAATGTCCGAACAATCGCCGTCCGTTCCTCTTTTTTTAGCTGATGGCATTTCTGTGAAGCATCGACACCGGCGGAATTCATTATGAAAATTGCCAACCTCTGCGGCACGAAAAACTCAACCAGCGTTTCCGCTTTTCGTCCTCCGTTAGCGGAGATTTGTGCGAGAAGATGTTCTTGAAGTTTGGGCTCCGGTTCATCGGGCACCGTATCGACAAAAATATCGACGCGCGGATTTTTTTCCATCGCGATAGCTGCATCACGGCTGAGTTCAAGAGTTGCCGGCCCGGAGATGCCCTGGTGAGTGAGAAGTATATCGCCTCGCGATTCAGCCGCAGCTTTTCCGGCAGAATTCGCTTTTAAAATGCAATCTCGGATTGACACACCCTGCCATTCCGAGGAGGGTGTTGGGTGGAGGAGGATTGGCGCCAGTGCCGGGCGAAGAAGAACAATCGTGTGTCCGAGTTCTTTTAACCAGGGAAACGCATCTCCGGATGTTCCCGTTCTGGGGTAGGATGCACCGCCGGTTGCCAGAATAACGTGCCGTGTTTTAATTATTTCCCCCGGTACTCTTACACCGCAGACGCCTTTATCATCCTTCAGTATTTCTGCAACCGGCGTTGAGAGCCGAATCTCAACGCCTTCTTTTTCCATCATTCTGCGCAAAGCATGAACGACATCTCCCGCTTTTCCGCTTGTCGGGAAAACCCGCCCATTTTTGCGCTCGTACGTTTCAACTCCGAACCGGTTGAGGAGTTGCAGAACGTCGCGGTTGGTGAAGTGATAGAGAGAATGTTTTAGGAATTTCGATTCATTCGTCCTGAATTGCTTGCAAAGGTCTTCGACATCTCCGCCGTGAGTGATGTTGCACTTGCCTCCGCCGGAGATGAGGAGTTTGATACCGAGTTTAGGATTTTTCTCGAGAAGGACCACCTTCGCGCCGAGCGATCCTGCGCGCCACGCCGCAATCATTCCTGCGGCGCCGCCGCCGATGACAACAAGGAGGAGTGGTTGATCAGAATTCATCAAGAAAATGGAATTACTGAAAAACGTGTTGATCGATGGAACATAATTCCGAAGGAAGTAATTTGCAGGAAGATAAGAAGATTTTAAGACAAATCAATTGAGGATGGATCGAAATCGTTTCGGAACACTGTCTGGTGTGAAATCGGTCTTTCCCTAGTAGTGCTACAGTTTGGAAAAATTTTGGCTCACGCGGACAGCGAATGCTCTTGACACACCCCCTGCCCCTCTCGCCGTCGCCACAAGCTTCCGCACAAAGGGGAGTTCTAAAGCAGGGTTTAACTTTAGACAGTCCCCTCTGAGTGCAAGCAAGAGGGAATGCGAGAGGGGACAACGCGAAGCGTCAGGGGTGTGTAGATTACTCCGCGACGCATTTTCTTCTTCCAAAGCAAAGTGTGACACCCCCTTTTCCCTTTTATGATTGACTTTTTTTCAGTAAAAGGTTAACTTATTCTCTAGCGTTGCCGTGATTTCCCGCTATTAAAAACAAGGAGTTAAAGGTTGAACAAGGGTCCGGTTCATGCGACAGGTCAGGACAAGAAATTGCAAGAGCAATTGCGCCACAGTGGAGAAGTTCCGCAGCACATCGCAATTATCATGGATGGCAATGGCCGCTGGGCGCAAAAAAGGACGCTTCCGCGAGTGGCAGGGCATCACGAAGGGGTGAATTCGGTCCGGGATATAGTCGAAGTATGCGGTCAGTTGGGTGTCAAATATCTGACCCTATACGCCTTTTCGACCGAGAACTGGAAACGCCCGAAAGATGAAGTTTCGATGCTCATGCGGCTGCTCTTGAAGGCGTTGCGCGACGAACGGGACCGGCTTCATAATAACAACGTCCACCTGAAAAGCATCGGCGATATTTCTGCGCTTCCCCATGACGTGCAGGATGAACTGCTCGACGCGATGGAACTTATGAAGCACAATACGGGTCTAACATTAGTGCTGGCGTTGAGCTACAGCGGACGCTGGGATATCACCAATGCGGTGAAAAAGATCGTGACCGAAGCCGGCCATGGAAAAATAAAACCCGACCAGATCAACGACGCATTCATTTCACAATATCTTTCGACGAAAGACATTCCCGATCCCGATTTATTGATCCGTACCAGCGGCGAACTCCGCATCAGTAATTTTTTGCTCTGGCAGCTTGCGTACTCGGAGATGTACATCACCGACCTCTGCTGGCCGGAATTCCGACGGCGTTCGCTCTACGAAGCGATCGCATCGTTTCAAGGGCGCGAACGCCGCTACGGCATGGTGAGCGAGCAGGTGAAATCTAAAAGGAAAGACGCGGCAACATCGTATGTCGAAAAGTTTCTCAAAAGTGTTACAGGTACTTAATGTGAAGAGCTTCATGCTCACCCGATGTTTTGTTCTGTTGTACCTCTCGTTGTTTGGATGCTCACTTCTATTCTCGCAAGCGGCACGGCCGCAAGTTCAACAGTACAAAATTCTTGGAATCTCTGTTGAAGGGAATAAATCGGCCGAGACCCCGGCAATCATCGCCAATTCAGGGTTGAAGCTGGGAGACGAGATCACCGTGCCCGGCGAGCAAACCCGAACGGCCATTACCAGGTTATGGGCTTTGAGGATTTTTTCGGATGTGGAGATCGATATTGAGAACACGATCGGGACGGGTGTCTATCTTCTCATCAAAGTACAGGAACATCCGCGTCTGGACAAAACGGTCATTATCGGAGCGGATGAAATCAGCGAAGACGACCTCCTGAAAAAGGTTAATTTGTTGAAGGGGCAGATCCTCACGCCGGAGGAAATCAGCAGAATTATCAGGACGATAAAGAAGGCATACGAAGAAGACGGGTACCTGCAGGCAAGCATCAAAGCGGAAACCGTCGAGAGCCCGGACAGCATGGCGCGCGGCAAGGTGATATTGAAATTGACGATTGACGAAGGGTCGGAAGTTCATATCAAGACGATTCAGTTCTACGGCAACAAAGCGTTCGACGACGGCGATTTGAAGGGAGAGATGGACGATACGCATGAAAAGGTCTGGTGGAAATTCTGGCGCGGGTCGAAGTTCGAGAAAAAGAAATATACGGACGATAAGAAAAAAATCTTGGACTTCTATCATAAAAACGGGTACCGCGATGCCGAGATACTCGCAGATTCGATTTCCTACACCGAGAAAAAGGATCGCATGATGATTCGCCTTTTTGTTTCTGAAGGCCCTCAGTACAAGATTCACAACATCACATGGGAAGGAAATACCGTTTTCAAAACAGAAGCTCTTAATGAGCGTCTCGGTGTGAAGTCCGGCGAAGTCTATAACATGGAAAAGTTCGAGCGCAACTTGAAGCAAAACGAGGACCAGACCGACGTGGCTTCGTTGTACCTCGACAACGGATATCTCACGATGTCGATCGACCCGGAGGAAATCAAGGTGGCGCGCGACAGCATGGATATTGCGATCCATATTCGAGAAAGAAATCAATTTCGCGTCGGCACGGTGGAGATTCACGGCAACACGAAGACAAAAGAAAAAGTTATTCGCCGGGAATTGTATTCAAGGCCGGGGGATTTTTTCAGCAGGGCAGCGATCATTCGCAGCGTACGACAGCTTTCGGTGCTCAACTACTTTAATCCTGATAAAATTAAACCCGATACGCGCATCGTCGACGACAAAACTGTGGACGTTATTTACGATGTCGAAGAGAAATCGAGCGACACGTTCAACATGTCGGTAGGGTACAGCGGCGCATTCGGGTTTACCGGTGCGTTGGGATTGACGTTCAACAACTTCGAGTTATCGGAGCCGTTTTCTGGGGGCGGAGGCCAAATATTGAGCTTCGACTGGCAGTTCGGCGAGGCAAGCACCTATCGGACCTTTTCCATCTCGTTCCGCGAACCGTGGATGTTCGGCACGCGGACGTCTTTCGGCTTTAGTTTGTTCGATACAAAACAGAACTATATTTACTCGGTCCAGCAAACGGGCGGCACGGTCAGTCTTGGCCGTCAATTTAAATACCCCGACGACTACTCGAGAGGCGATTGGATTTTTAGAATACAACGGATTGACAACCTCAGCCAGAGCGATTATTACGGGCCGCCGGGTGTAATAGACCAGTACAGCATTACACAGATTCTCACAAGAAACAGCATCGACAACCCATTATTTCCGTCCCATGGCAGCAACCTTTCGCTGTCGACGGAACTTTCGGGGCCGCCGTTCCTGCCTGGAACCGCACGATATACAAAACACATTATCAGTCTCGATTGGTATACGCCGGTTCTCAACAGTTCGCGCTTCGCGTTATATTTAGGAACGCAATACGGAGAGATTGTAACGCTCCAGAAAACTCTGGCGGTCAACGATATTCCGTACATAGAATATTTCTCAATGGGCGGGACAGGGCTTGGACAGATAAATGTTACACCGCTTCGAGGCTACGGAGACCGGGGTGTCGGTCCCGTCAACTCGCTGAATGAAGTACTGAGCGGTTTGGTGATGGAGAAGCACACGGCGGAACTTCGGTTCAACGTATCCATGAATCCGATTCCCATCTATTTGTTGTCGTTCGCAGAAGGGGGAAATGTGTGGAGCGACGTGAAGTCGACTGAGTTGTTCAGCCTCAATCGTTCTGCGGGTTTCGGTGCACGGCTTTTGATTAATCCGATAGGTCTGTTAGGATTTGATTACGGCTACGGGTTTGACGACCCCACGAAAACCGGCAGCCCGTCGGGGTGGCATTTCCATTTTCAATTTGGAAAAGGATTTTAATCGGCAATTATCATCATACACTGTCCGGCAGCAGAGTTCCCGGGCCAGTGGAATTTTATCATGCAATAACAACGAGGGTACAGTGAAAGCTCCTATCTCTACAACAACAAGAGTGCTGGCGGCACTTTTTCTTTCAACTATCGCGGCGGTTTCGCTCGGAAACGCACAGCAAAAAATCGGCTACGTCAATTCCGAGAAAATTTTGGCTGAGCTTCCCGCAGCGAAGGAAGCAAAAGATTCGCTGGCGAGTATCGTAAAAATCTGGCAGGGCGAGTTAGACAGGATGTCCAAGGACTTGCAAGACAAATACGAAGACTACCAGAAGAAGCAGGGACTGTACAATGACCAGACCAAGCAAGTCGAACAGAAGAAGCTGATCGAAGAAGAACAGAAAATGAACGATTACAAAGCGCAGAAATTCGGACAGCAGGGCGAACTGGCGATGCAGCAAGACCGGCTGATGCAGCCGATCAAGGAGAGGATTTTTGCCGCAATCAAAAAAATTGCGGTTGAAAACAAACTCGCGTTCGTTTTTGATAAAGCCGGCGATGTTGTGCTGCTCTATGGCGAGACGAGCGCCGATTACACCTACAAAGTTATTGACCGTCTCAAACGCGGGGACTAATACTCCTGAACTTCAAGGAAGAGGTTGACATGAAAAAGATTTTCTTTATGATGCTGCTGGTGTGCGCAGCAGTGATTCCGTCGTCGGCTCAAATGAAGATCGGGTACATTAATTCGGAAGCGATCATGCAGCAGCTTCCGGAAGCCCAGGACGCTCAAAAGCAATTGGACGGTGTCTCGACGGACTGGCAGAACGAACTTACGAAGATGCAGACCGACCTTCAGCACAGGTTCGAAGATTACGATAAAAAGAAATTGATCATGTCCGATAAGAGGCGCGCGGAAGTGGAAAAGGAATTGCAAGACCTTGAAAAGAAGATGGTGGATTTCCGGACGGCGAAATTCGGCGCGAATGGCGAACTGTTTACGAAGCAGAACGAACTGATGAAGCCGATTCAGGACAAGGTGTTTAAGGCGGTGAAAGACGTTGCCGATGAGGGGGGCTACGATTACGTTTTCGATAAGAGCAGCACAACACTCCTGATGTACTCGAACGAGAAAAACGACCTGACGTCAAAGATACTCGCCAAGCTGCAGCAGAAATGACACCGCGCAAACAACTGAACGCACCACGATGACTGTCCGCGAGATTGCATCGCTTCTTGATGGAGACATTGTTGGAAATGCCGCACTCGAAATTGCCGGCGTCGCCAAAATTGAAGAAGCCAAGACCGGCGATCTGGCCTTCATCTCAAATCCAAAGTACGAAAAATTCCTCGAGTCCACGAATGCTGCGGCGGTTATCGTCAGCAGGTCGCTGAATCTTTCCAAGTACAAAAAGCTTCCGCCGGCGGTCATCCAGGTGGAAGATGCGTACGCTTCTTTTGTCATCGCGATCCAAAAATTTTCTCCCCGCCCGCCGCTGCTTCCGCAAGGAATTCATCCGACAGCGGCCGTTGATTCCTCTGCAAAGCTTGGAAAAAACTGCGCCATTGGCGCCTATGTTGTTGTCGGAAGGGAGTGCGTGATCGGGGATAACACGACGATCCTTCCGGGCACCGTCGTCGGCGACGGGGTTCAGATGGGGAATGAATGCCTTATCTACTCCAATGTCTCAATTCGCGAAGCATGTCTCATCGGCAGCCGCGTGATCATTCAACCCGGTGCCGTTATCGGAGGCGACGGGTTCGGTTTCGCCCCGAGAAAAGACGGCTCATACAAAAAGATTCCCCAATTGGGAATCGTCGTAATTGAAGACGATGTGGAAGTTGGATCGAACACGTGCATCGACCGCGCAACGATGGGCGAAACGCGAATAAAAAGAGGAACAAAGCTGGACAACCTTGTCCAAGTTGCACACAACGTCACTATCGGTGAGAATGTCGTAATGGCGGCGAATGCAGGGGTTGCCGGCAGCGCGAAGATCGGAAACAACGTTATGATCGGCGGGGGTGTCTCGATCACAGGGCACGTTACGATTGCGGATAGAATAAGCATTGCCGGCGGGGCCGGCGTTTCGAAGTCGCTTACGAAAGAGGGCGAATCATATTTTGGGTATCCGGCGAAAGAAGCTGGAAGGGCACGGCGAATCGAGGGTGCCCTTCGGCAATTACCGGAGCTGCTCTTTACGATTCGGGAATTGGAAAATCGAATCCTTGAGCTTGAAAAAAAAATCCAGGAGTTGGAAGGCCGGAACCAAAAGCTTCCGGCAAAATAAAGAACGCGTTTTTGGTTTGCACTATTCGGAGGATGGATGTTAGTTCAGCAGCGAACGATTAAGAAAGCAGTGGCGATGTCGGGCGTGGGCCTGCACACAGGCACAGCGTGTACCATGACGTTTAAGCCGGCACCTGAAAATTTCGGCATCCGCTTTCGCCGGGTTGACCTGGGCGGGAAGCCGGAAATTCCGGCAGATGTCGACCACGTTATTGATGTTTCACGGGGCACGACGATCGGCATCGGCGATGCAAAAGTCCATACCGTGGAACATGTTCTCGCAGCGATCGCCGGCCTTCAAATCGACAATATTGTTATCGACCTGGAAGGAATTGAACCTCCGATCGGCGACGGAAGCGCTAAACCGTATGTGGATGCGCTCGTCGATGCGGGATTCGAGGTACAGGACGCCCCGAAGGATTATTTGGTGATCGATCAGACCATAAGCTATAAGAATGAAGAGAAGGGTGTTGAAATCGTCGCACTTCCCACCGATGATTTTCGCGTTACGGTGCTCGTCGATTACAACAACCCGGCGCTTGGCAGTCAGCATACGGGATTGTTCGACCTGGAAAAAGAATTTGTTCCGGAGTTTTCAATGTGCCGCACGTTTTGTTTCCTTCACGAAGTCGAACAATTGCGGGATGCCGGGCTCATCAAGGGAGGCAATCTCGACAATGCGATTGTTATCGTCGACCGGGAGCTCTCGAAAAGCGAGTTGAAGGAATTAGCCGTCAAGCTTGGGGTAAAAGATTCCGTCATTCTCGGAAGCACCGGCGCGATAAACAATAAGGCCCTCCATTTTAAGAATGAACCCGCGCGCCACAAACTGCTCGACCTTATCGGCGACCTTGCATTGATCGGCGCTCCGCTCAAAGCGCAAATTCTCGCCGCCCGCCCGGGCCACGCCAGCAATGTTGAATTTGCAAAAAAAGTCCGTAAGCTTTATCAACAGAAAAAAATTATCAAAAAATATCAGTACGTCAAGAAAGAGGGAGTTCTGTTCGATGTCAACGCGTTGCAGCGGATTCTCCCGCACCGCTATCCGTTCCTTCTTGTTGACAAGATTATCGAATTTCAGTTGAATGAAAAAATCGTCGGCGTGAAAAACGTGACGATCGGCGAATCATTCTTCCAGGGGCATTTTCCCGGCGCGCCCGTCATGCCCGGCGTATTGATCCTCGAAGGACTTGCGCAGACGGGCGGGATACTATTGCTCGACGGTTCCGACCGCCAGGAGGGGAAACTCGTCATGTTCATGGCCATCAACAACGCCAAGTTCCGCAAACCCGTTGTTCCCGGCGATCAATTAATCTACGAAGTAACGATGATGTACCGCAAAGCGAAAGTGTGCCAGGTCATGGGAAAAGCCTACGTCGACGGCACTCTTGTCGCCGAAGCTGAAATGATGGCTTCCATCGTTGAGCGTCCCGGTGCATTGTAACCCACACTTTTACGCAAAACCTTTCTATGAGCAACGAAATACACCCTACCGCTATTGTCAGTTCTAAAGCTGAACTCGGCGATAATATTTCCATCGGTCCGTATACGGTTGTTGACGGCGATGTTGTCATTGACAGCGGATCGCAGCTTGGCCCTCATGTGTATTGTGCGGATGGCGCGCGCATCGGAAAAGAGTGCAGGATACACAAGGGGGCTGTTGTGGCAACGCTTCCGCAGGATTTGAAATTCAAGAACGAAAAGACCACGTTTGAGATCGGCACCGCTACCACCATCCGAGAGTTTTGCACCCTCAACCGCGGGACTGCGGAGCATATGAAATCGTCGGTCGGCAGTAATTGTCTGTTGATGGCATACGTTCATATCGCCCACGATTGTACGATCGGCGACAATGTCATCATAGCAAACTCTGTCCAGATGGGGGGGCACGTCACGATAGAAGATTGGGCGATTGTCGGAGGGTTGACGGCAGTACACCAGTTTGTTTCTATCGGGCAGCATGCGATGGTGGGCGGGCATTTTCGCGTTCCGAAAGATGTGCCTCCGTACATCCTTGCCGGCGGAGCGCCTATGACGTATGAAGGGTTGAACGCTGTTGGCCTGCGTCGCCGGGGTTTTTCCCGCGAGACCCTCGATGCGTTGTCGAGTGCCTACCAGATACTGTATTTTTCCAAACTCAACGTAAGTCAGGCCGCCCAAAGAATCCGGCAGGAGCTTTCGTTGACCCCCGAAATCAAAAACCTGCTCGCGTTCATCGAGCGGAGTAAACGCGGCATCATAACCCGCCCGAATGCATGAATTATTCTCGAGACAATGCGCGTGAGGCTGTTCAATGGCAATTGCTGAATACAGGATTCCATCCGGGTCAGTACAACATGCGCCTGGACGAACTTCTTGCTGAACGATTGTTGTTGTATCAAGGTTCGCCGACGCTGCGGCTGTATGGATGGAAACCTCATGCGATCTCCTTCGGCTACAATCAACCCCACACTGATTTTGATGAGGAACGATGCGCCGCTCACGGGATTGATATTGTCAGGCGGCCTACGGGCGGGCGAGCAATTTTCCATGCGGAAGAGTTGACGTACAGCGTATCGATGTTTGCGCAAGGGAAAAACATCGCTGAATCGTATTGTGAAATCAGCAAGGCATTACTTTCAGGATTACAACTTCTCTGTGCTGATGTTGAGTACGCCTCGACGCAGCCGAACTTGCCGCAGTTCTATCGGAGCCGAAGCTCGGTTCCGTGTTTTGCCAGTTCCACGCGATATGAAATTCAGCACCGGGGCAGAAAACTTGTAGGCAGCGCGCAAAGGCGTTTTGCCGCACATGGTGGAGATGAAGTTGTTCTTCAGCATGGTTCCATTTTGCTTGGGCCCGGGCATAAACGTCTTTCAGAGTTTGTGCGGGTCGAGACCGAAGAGACTCGTGCGGCACTCTACGAAAGTCTTGAAACGAAAACCACGCAACTCGACTCTGTACTGGGAAGACCGGTATCGTTTGATGAAGTTGCTTCCGCCTTGAAAAAAGGTTTTGAGCTTGCATGGAATATCGTTTTCACCGAAATCACAGTTGACGAGTTGCTGGCGGTCCGGGAAACGGAAACCGTATGCAACAATTAACTTTCCAGAAGAGGAAACGCCGATGAGCTCTCATCCGAGCGATTACAAAAGGATTACGACGAAAGTTATCCTTAACATGAAGAAGACCGGTGAGAAGGTAGCGATGCTGACGGCCTACGACTACATAACGGCTAAGCTCCTTGACGAAGCGGGCGTCGATATTATCCTTGTCGGAGATTCTGTCGGTAATGTCTTTCAGGGACTGGAGACAACACTTCCGGTCACTCTTGATGAAATAATTTATCACACCAAAGTCGTTCGGCGGGGAGTGAAACGGGCGATGTTGGTCGCGGATATGCCGTTCATGTCTTTTCAGGTGGACACGGAAGAAGCGGTACGCAATTGCGGACGAGTGTTAAAGGAATCCGGCGCCGAAGCTGTGAAGATGGAAGGGGGAAAACGGATTGAGCCGCTTGTGAAAAAGTTGGTTGATATTGGAATTCCTGTCATGGGGCATTTGGGCCTGACGCCGCAGTCGATCTATAAATTCGGGACGTATGAAGTCCGGGCGAAAGAGACGGCAGAAGCAAAAGAGCTAGTGGAAGACGCAAAAGTGCTGGACCGCGTCGGGGTCTTTGCAATTGTGCTTGAAAAAATTCCCACCACTCTCGCGGCAAAAGTGACGAACAATGTTTCCTGCGCGACAATCGGCATCGGCGCAGGAGCTCAATGCGACGGCCAGGTTCTTGTGACAAACGATATGCTCGGAATGAACGAACAGTTTCATCCGCGTTTCGTCCGCACTTACGCCAAGCTCACCGAAACGATGCGCGGTGCATTCAAAGGCTACATCAGCGACGTGAAGGGGAAGAAATTTCCTTCGAAGGACGAAAGCTACTAGCAAACCTGAGTTAGGACAAGAATCATGAAAAATAATGCTTGACAAATAGGTAAATTCTCGTTATCTTGGAAACTAAAGAAACCATTATAGTTTCTTGAGTGGCAATACAATAAAATCTAATGAAATCCGTCGATGAGATGGATTATTTTTTGGAACTTTGGAAACCATTAATACGTTAAAAGTTTCCAGAGTGCCATGGAGGTCCAATGACGACAGAGACTGAGATTCGACAACGCATTATTTCTTTCGCGCGAGAACACTTCATGCGGGTGGGGTTCAGCAAAGTGACGCTAGATGAAATTGCCACTGAACTTGGTATGAGCAAGAAAACGCTCTACAAATATTTCGAAGATAAAGAAGATTTGCTCCGGGCCGGCATTGAAGAGAACTTGCGAAAAATCTCTCAGGAGATAGACGCTATTACAACTTCGGATGGCTCCTTCGCAGAAAAACTTGCAAAGGTGATGATGCTTATCGGAAAACAAATGTCGCGTTTGAGCAGAGGAGCGATGCTCGATATGCAGAAGTTCACCCCGGAATTATGGAATCAAATTGAAACATTTCGGCGTGAACAGATATTTAACAAGATTGGCAAGATGATCGCGCAGGCACGCAGGGAGAACATCTTCCGGTCGCACGTCAACGAGCAAATTCTCACCCTCATGATCATCAATTGCGTTCAGGGGATACTGAATCCTGAAATTCTCTCGCAGAACTCCTTTTCCGCGGAAGAAGCTTTCAAAGTTATTTTTAGGACAATCTTCGAAGGCGCCTTGACCGATGACGCGCGCAAAGATTTCCACATTTTTGATTCACCTATTACAACCACATAATTTCTTAAAAGGGATTTATGAAACATTTCATTGTATGTGCAGCTGCCGTTGCCGGCGTGATGACTCTCGCTGGATGCAGCAATAAGCATGCGGGGACAATCGAAGCGAGCGGTACGCTTGAGGCTGTCGAAGTTAATGTCAGCTCAAAAGTAGCCGGACAAATCCAAATTCTTTTTGTTGATGAAGGAAGCACGGTGAAGGCCGGCGACACGCTTGCGGTTTTGGACCATGCTACGGTCGATATTGAATTGCAGCAGGCAAAAGCTGGCGTCGATTTGGCCAACGCACAGTACCAGTTATTGGTCATTGGAACGCGGTCGGAAGATCTCCGCCAGGCCGAGGAAGGCTTACGCCAGTCGGAATCGACGTACAAGACTGCGAAAGATGATTACGAACGAATAAAGGCATTGTATGGAACCAAAAGCGTTACAAAAAAAGAGCTCGACGATGCCGAATCACGATATACCATTGCCCAGGCGATGAATACGTCGGCAGAACAAAACCTGCAAAAGTTGAAACACTTTGCGCGGCCGGAGGACCTTGCTGCTGCGAAAGCCCGTCTCGACCAGGCGACGGCTTCGGCAGATCTTCTGCGAAAACAAATTTCAGACGCCTATATCACCGCTCCGGTTTCAGGGACGGTGACGCACAAGCCCGTTGAAGCCGGAGAGTTGGTCACCGTTGGAACGACGATCGCGACGGTCTCCCGTCTTGAAACTCTTAATTTGATGATTTATGTCGGCGACACGGAATTGGGCAGGGTAAAATTAGGCGGGTCTGCGGATCTCGTGATCGATACATATCCCGACAAGACCTTCCCGGCGAAGGTTATCTACATTTCTCCCATCGCCGAATTCACGCCGAAAAATGTTCAGACAAAAGAGGACCGGACCAAACTGGTGTTCGGCGTTAAACTTGAGGTTGATAATAAAGACGGGATTCTCAAAGGCGGAATGCCGGTCGACGCATACTTGAAGTAACCGAGCCGCTAAACACCCATGAATGGACCCAAAGCTGAAGCGACAACGATGAATGCAATTGAGTTGCAGTCCGTCTCCAAAAAATTCGGAGACATCACCGCCGTTAACTCATTGACGCTGAGCGTCCGGAAGGGGGAAATGTTTGCTCTGGTTGGGCCGGACGGGGCAGGGAAGACGACGACGATACGGATGCTGTGCGGCATCACCGTTCCGACTGGAGGCGAGCTTTTTGTTCTCGGGTATGACCTCAGAAAAGAGCCGGAGGAAGTACGAAAAAGAATCGGTTATCTATCTCAGAAATTCAGCCTCTACGGCGACCTGACTGTCGACGAGAATATTGAATTTTTCGCCGAGATTCACGGCGTGAGGAATTACAAGCCGCGGCGGAATGAACTGCTCGAGTTCACGCGGCTGACGCCGTTCCGTACGCGGCTTGCCGATAAGCTTTCCGGCGGGATGAAACAGAAGCTGGCGCTCGCCTGCACTCTCGTTCACACTCCAGAAGTCATTTTTCTCGACGAACCCACGACCGGTGTTGACCCTGTCTCCCGGAGGGATTTTTGGAAAGTACTTTCGAACCTCCTCAAGTCCGGCATTACTATTGTCATGACGACGCCGTACCTTGACGAAGCCGAACGCTGCACTCATGTTGCTTTGATGAACGAGGGGAGCGTCTTAGTTGCGGATACGCCGCTGAACGTAAAAAAAGTAATGAAAGGAAAAATCGTAGAAATTGTGTGCAGTGAGATCCGAAGTTCCTTTAAACTGTTGAAGTCATATTCTCATGTCAAGGAGGTTCAGGCATTTGGCGACCGCCTGAACATCGTTGTTGACAATGCCGACCGTGATATCCCGACAGTACTCGCATATTTGGCAGACCATAAGATCACCGTTGCCGATTGGAGAATAATTCCGCCGTCATTAGAAAACGTTTTTATTTCGTTACTATCCGACCATCGATCGAAAAAAGAAAGTGAGGTTAAAGCAACGTAATGAATGTACGCTCAATTGTTTCAATCCTTCTCGGTGTCGTTGCACCGGTTCTTATCGCGCAGGAGCGCGTGCTCACCATCGAAGAAAGCATTGCCATCGGGCTTGAAAACAGCAGGGCGCTGCATTCTTCTCAGATGAAGCTGGAGTATGCGGATGCCAAGGCGGGCGAAGCTGCTGCAGGGTTGTATCCATCATTAAAAGCGCAGGCGTCGTATCAAAAGCTGAGCGATGTGCCCGCCTTCAAAATTTCTTTGCCGGGTTTCCCGAATATTTTTCCCGTCATTTTGAATAACTACGTTACCAAAGCTACGCTTCAACAACCACTCTTCACGGGATGGAAGCTGCAAAGCGGGGCCAACAGCGCCGAATACACGGCGGAGGCTTCGAAACGGGATGTCGAAAATGATAAGGCCGAATTGGTATACAATATTAAATCGGCATACTGGAATCTGTACCGCGCGAAAGACGTCAAACGTTTGAGTGATGACAATGTCGCTCAAATCAGCTCGCATTTGAGCGATATCGAAAGCATGTCTAAGCAGGGAATGGCGACGACAAACGATGTGTTGAAAGTGAAGGTGCAATTCTCCAATGCAAAACTTCTGCAGAGCGAAGCGGCAAACAATGTTGAGATTGCCATGATCAGTTTCAACTCTACACTTGGCATTGCACTTACGACGAAGGTCGGCATTGGTTCGACATTGACTCCGACGACAAGGGAATTTCCCGACGTACAGAAGCTCCTTGAGGCTGCATTTACTGACCGGCCCGATTTGCAGGGACTGGATTGGCGTCTAAGGGCGGCAGAAAGCGGGGTAACAGGGGCAAAAGCAGGCTGGTCGCCCCAAATTTTTTTGACGGGAGATTATTATTATGCCCGCCCGAACCAGCGGATTTTCCCCGCGCAGGATGTATTCAAAGACTCATGGGACGTTGGCGTTACGTTGCAATTTGACATCTGGAATAATTTGACGACAGTGTATCAGACGACCGCGGCACAAGCGCAGTACGAACAGTCGAAAGATGCAATCGCGATGTTGAAAGACGGAGTAACTCTGGAAGTGACGCAGAGTTATCTTTCATTCAAGCAAGCAAAAGAAAATATTCAGCTTTCCCAACTCAGCGTCGAACAAGCGAATGAAAATCTTCGTGTCACGCAGCAGAAGTTCAAAGCTGGTTTAACAACAAACTCGGAGATGCTCGATGCGGAGGTCGCGCAGCTTCAGGCAAACCTTCAGCTGACGCAAGCGTTCGTGGACTACGAGCTGGCGCAGGCGAAGCTTGAGAAGGCCGTGGGAGAAGTGAAGTAGTCAGTTAAGAGTTTTACGTTAACAGTTAAAAACTAAGAATTACAATGTACGATTTGCTCAAGAGGTCATCGAAGAGAGCGAATATATTCGTTTGTTCACTTCTCCCGTCTTACGTCTCACGTATTGAGAAAAAGTAATTAAAATTAAAAAAATGACAATGGAAAAGAACGCCATAGAAGTCGAAAATCTAACCAAACGGTTCGGAGATTTTTATGCTGTTGACCACATCAATTTTGAGGTGAAACAGGGGGAGATCTTCGGCTTTCTGGGAGCAAACGGCGCCGGAAAATCGACGACCATCAGAATGCTCTGTGCCTTGCTGCAATCGACCGAGGGGACTGCGCATGTTGGCGGATTCGACATTAATAGAGAGCCGGAAAAAGTGAAAGAAAACATCGGGTATATGTCGCAGAAATTTTCTCTGTATGAGGATTTGACAGTCGATGAAAACATCAATTTCTTCGGCCGTGTCTACGGGCTCAGCAACGGCGACCTTCAGCAGCGGAAAGAATGGGTGTTGGAAATGGCGAACTTGATCGGTCGGGAAAAAAGCATCACACGAACGCTCCCCGGGGGATGGAAACAGCGGCTTGCCCTCGGTTGCGCCGTGCTGCACCGCCCGAAAATAGTCTTTCTCGATGAGCCGACCAGCGGAGTCGATCCGGTGATGCGGCGGAAATTTTGGGAATTGATCAACGACCTTTCGGCGGAGGGGATTACGGTTCTCGTTACGACGCATTTCCTTGAGGAAGCGGAGTACTGCAACGATATTATTTTCATTAACGCGGGAAAGATAATTGCCGGCGGGAGTCCGAAAGAATTGAAGCATAACTACATCAAGTCTCCGCTGCTGGAAGTCCAATGCGAAAACGTCGTTGAAGCCATGACGATCATCGAGAAAGAGCCGTGGGCGGAAGAGACCTCTGTGTTCGGCACCTACCTCCACGTCAGCGTGTCCGACGAAGAGAGTGCCAGAAAGAATATTGAAGAGATTCTTCGCTCTCAACACATTGCCTGGACCAAAATCGACAAAATTACGCCGTCTCTGGAGGACGTGTTTATTTATTTGTTGGACCAGGAAGCAAAGAAAGCGGCATGAGAAAAAAAGATACGGAATTCCACAACGAAATTTCATCAGGACGGCTGCAATGATACGACGCCTTATTCCAATTATTAAAAAAGAGTTTCGACAGATCAGGCGGGATAAGCGCGTGCTTGCAATTTTGACGCTCGTCCCGGCGCTCCTGCTGCTGCTCAACGGCTATGCGTTGAACTTCGACGTCTCGCACATCAAGATGGCCGTGATTGACCAGGAGAACAGCAAGACGAGCCGCGATTTTCTCAATGCGTTCGTGACGTCCGGATATTTCGACTACGTGCAATATCTTAATTCCACGGATGAAGCGATGCGGATGATCGACGACGCAAAAATACGGGCTGCGATTGTAATTCCGACAGATTTTTCCCATAAGCTTCTTTCAAACGAAACAACCGACATCCAGGTGCTTGTCGATGGAATGGATTCTAACGCTGCATCGACCATTCTTGCCTACGTGCAGGCGGTAACGCTGCAGTATTCACAAAAAATCGTTCTCACGAATCTTTCGAAAATGGGCCGGGGCAGTTATCTTCCGATCCAGTACGATGCGCGGGTGTGGTACAATCCCGAATTGAAAAGCGCCAAATTTCTTGTTCCCGGTCTTATCGGCTTTATCCTTGCAATTACTGCTGTCATAGCAACGTCGCTTTCGATTGTGAAGGAGAAAGAACGGAACACGATCGAACAAATCGATGTATCGCCGATTACTTCATTCGAACTTGTTATCGGGAAAATGATTCCGTATGCACTTATCTCCCTGGTTGCAGCGACGCTGGTGATCGTCGCCGCCTATTTTCTTTTTGATGTCGTTGTTAAAGGAAGTTATTTATACCTGTTCGGCGCGACGCTGTTGTTCATTATTTCCGCACTCAGCATCGGGTTGTACGTCTCGACCATTGCAGACAGCCAGCAGGTAGCATTCCAATTAGCATCGCTTTTTTCCATGCTGCCGACAATGATTCTTTCGGGATTCATGTTTCCTATTCGAAGCATGCCATGGTGGCTTCAAATTCTTACCAACATCACGCCCGCAAAATTTTATCTTGTTATTCTCCGGTCCATTATACTGAAAGGCGTCGGAATAGCCGCCTTCTGGGATCAGATAGTATATCTCATGATCTTCACGTCGTTCATGCTGTTCATCAGCATCAGGCGCTTTAAAAAAACATTAGGGTGATTCGATGAACAAACAACGGGTCATGGCCCTGCTGAAGAAAGAGTTCGGCCAGCTCTTCAAGGATAAAAAGCTGCTGCCGCTTGTTTTTGTGGCGCCGGTGCTCCAGTTGGTGTTTATGGGATTTGCGGCGTCTCTCGACGTGAAAAATATTTCCGTTGTGCTGTGCGATTTGGATAAAACCGAGTCGAGCAGGAAGCTGATCGAGAAGGTTACGAATTCCGGCTATTTTACCATCGAATATTCGACGGAAGATTACAGCACGATTCAGAATTACCTTGACGACAACAAGGCGACAATGGCACTGATCATTCCCCAGAAATTTGGGGACGAAATTCTGCGCCACGAACCGGCAAAAGTGCAAGTGCTTATTGACGGCAGCGAGGGAAACAGCACCGCCATTGCAATGGGGTACGTCAATCAAATTCTTGTCTCCTATTCGAACAGTGTTCTGGCTGAAGTATCGGGATCCGCCCGCATCGGCGGCATCAATGCACAGACGAGGGCATGGTTTAACCCATCGCTGAAAAGTCGAAATTATATGGTGCCGGGGGTGCTGGTCATGATTCTGTTGATCGCAACGATGAACCTTACTTCGATGGCGGTTGTCAAAGAAAAAGAAATCGGCACGCTTGAACAGCTTATGGTGACGCCGATAACGCCGACCGAGTTGATCCTCGGAAAGCTGATACCATTTACGATCATCGGCCTTGTCAACTGGTGTGTCGTGCTTACGGCAATGGTGGTCGGGTTCGGGATCACAGTCCATGGCAACGTCTTCTTGCTCTTCGGGCTGTCAATTTTCTTTTTACTCACATCACTGGGCCTTGGTTTGTTTGTCTCCACGATTTCCAACACACAACAGCAGGCGATGATGACGTCTCAGTTTTTCCTTCTTCAACCGATGATGTACATTTCAGGCTTCACATTTCCGGTGGAAAATATGCCGAAATTTCTGCAGTTGCTGTCGTTCGGTGTGCCGATGAAGTATTATCTTGTGGTTGTCCGGTCCATAATCTTGAAAGGCGTCGGGATTACGAGCCTGTGGTTCGAAGCCGGGGCGCTTCTCTTTATGGGTGTGACGATTCTTATCGCGAGTGTACTCCGATTCAGAACAAAACTCGATTAATGCTTTTGTAAATAATATCCGGGAGAACTTCTATCATGGAATTGGGCTTAAGAAATAAAATTGCTCTCGTTGCAGCGGCGAGTCAGGGGTTAGGGGAAGCAATCGCAGAATCATTGTCGGAAGAGGGGGCGACAGTTGCTGTTTGCGCGCGCGATAAAAAAATACTCGCGGCAGCGGCAAAAGAGATATCAGCGAAAACGAAGAAGGAAGTTTTTCCCATACCTACCGACGTAAGCAATGCGAAAGAAGTCGATAGATTGGTGCGAACTGTCATCAAGAAATTCGGCACGATCCACATTCTTGTGAACAATGCCGGGGGACCGCCCGTTGAAACATTCGACCGCTTGTCCGACGGCCAGTGGGAAAAGGGCGTGCAGCTGACGATGATGAGTGCGATTCGTTTAACGAGAGCCGTGATCCCGTTCATGCAGAGGCAGCATTGGGGAAGAATTATCACGGTCAACTCGATTGCCGGTAAACAGCCGATACAGGAATTAGTAATATCATCAACCCTTCGTCCCGGACTTATCGGTTTGCATAAAGTCCTCGCCGGGCAATACGCAAAGGACGGCATTCTCATCAACACCGTTTGTCCAGGGTTTGTGATGACGAAGAGGCAGGAAGAAATTTCTCGGGTTCGTTCAGCGAAAGCGAATATCACGGTCGAGGAATATATGAATCTTCAAGCAAAAGAAATTCCGCTCGGCCGCTACGGCACACCGCAGGAGATTGCCGACGTGGTTGCGTTTCTTGCATCATCGCGGGCAAGCTTTATTACCGGGGCGACAATAAGTGTCGATGGGGGAATGACAAAGGGCTTGTTGTGAGGAGACGCCGCAGCGGTTATTGAAAGAAGCGTTGAGCCTTTCCTACAACTGGTGTCCGAATGAAAAGTATGCGATGACCGGCCCGAGGCTGAGCGGTTGCGTCAACAAATCTCTCCGAACAAAAAAACTCCTTCCGACAGAGAAGCTTGCCTTTCCGGCCGGTGTGTCTACGGCAATTCCTGCACCGATGCCATGATGAAGTTCGCGAAGGCTTATGTTTTCCTGCTCTGGCCAAATCGAACCAAAGTCGTACCGAATCTTAACGTAGGTATCCCAGAACAGCTTCACCGGGAGCAGTGCACGGTATTCCATGTTAATGACGAAAATTTGCCTCCCCCGTGAATCGTCTTCATTGAGTCCGTAGAAAGAATCCTCTCCTCCGAGCGAAAACTGCTGTGAGAGCGGCAGCGTTTTATCCGCAAAACCGAACACAATCTTCGGATGTAGCGTTTGACCCTCGAAATACGTCGAGAACCATTCGTACGAAAGAAAAAGTTTCGAATAGCCGATGTCCCCTGCGCCGACTGAGGATGCTGTCTCCCAACTCATGTTCATCAAAGAACCGTAATGAGCAAATGGAAACTGATCTTGTGTATCGATTGTGGATGAAAGCTTGAGCGTTTGAAGCGCGAAGTTATCGGTTAAAAATCCTCTTCCCGATAAAAACTTTATTTCGTTCAGTCCGAAGCGATATTCAGCCGTAACGGTTCCGAGACGTTCAACTTGCCTTCCGAGTGAAAACGACCAGCCGTGTTCTAACTGGCGATATTCGCCCACCCGCATTCTGCTGAACACAGTGGGTGATTGAACGGAGGGATCGTTCTCGTACGTATAGATATCCTTCAAATTATAGAAGGAATTGAGATCGAAAGTGTAGTACGTGTTAAAGATACGGTTGGCTTTAAACTCAAACAGGTACTTTCGATTTCGCAAACCGCCGCCAAAGTACGCACCGAACTCGGTAGCCGTACCGAGAAAATTCTCGTCGCGGAGTTCAAGAGACGGCTGCACGTTGCGCTCATTGTCGATTCGCAGCCCTACCCCCGCCAATTCGGATTTCTTTTCAGTTGCCTTGATCACAATTTCCGACTTATCCCCGATGTACCGGATGTCGATCAATACTTGGTCGAACAAATTCGTCGCCATAATGTTGGCGATCGCGTGTTGAGCGCCCGATACCGTGAAAATATCTCCCACAGTGAAGGGAAGTTCTCTCCATATCACCCAATCGCGTGACTTCGTCGTCCCTTCGACCGCCATGTGATAAATTACTCCTTCATCGATGGCAATTCGCAGAACTCCTTTCGTGGAATCAAATTGAACCGATTGAATACGCGCGAGAGAATACCCCCTGTCTCGATACAAAGCGAGAATGCCGTTTAATGCGGTTTGTGTGCTGTCGGAATTTTCCGCTTTGTTTTTCAACTGGTCGATAAGAGGAAGGATTTCATCTTTCGTGATCACCGAATCGCCGGCGACCTCGATAGAACGGACTTCTATGTTTGCAATATCCACGAATTTCACGGAAGCGGTTGAATCATGAAGTTCAATTTCGGCATACGAATCTTTGTAGTTGCCGAGGGAATATAGTGAAAAGACTTTCCCTTCTATAAATCCAACGGTAACTCTGTCGCGCGCCGTCAGGGCAGCCAGGTCGGCTTTTATGTTTTGAGGAATCTCGGCACCTTGAAAGCTGATTGAGGAAACTTTGAATGAAAGTTGGTCGACATCAGGCCTGGAAAGATAATCAGCTGATTGTTTTTTTTGAATGCTGTCTCTTAACGCCGGCATCTCAGCGGCGGCGGCCTCTTCCCCTTGTGCAATGAGTGAATCGAGCCTTGAAAAGTCCGCCGCAAGGTGTCCTCCCAAATCAGGTTTGATCACAATAGTCGCTTTTTCGAGGGATTGTTTGTTCGGCAGTTGGGCCATAATATTGATAATCTGGTCGGCAATTTCCCACGGCGCATTCAATTGGCCGGCTGTTCGAAGCGGACTGGAAACATCGACGGCAATAATAATGTCCATATTCATTTCGCGGGCGACTTCAACAGGAATGTTCGAGATAAGACCGCCGTCCGTTAACTCCATCGAATCCCGTTTCACGGAGCTGTACAACAGGGGAACGGAGATGCTGGCGCGAAGCGCTTCCGCCAGATTTCCCGATGCAAGAGTAGTTCTTCGGCCGGAGATTATATCGGTTGTCACTGCGCGGAATGGAATTTTTAAATCATCGAATGAATGATTCGAATGATAAATGCCTTGAAGAGTTAACTGGTTGATAAATGTTGTGAGACGCTGCCCGTTGGAAAGGGAAGATGGAATAATAGGAGTAAACCCGTCAAAGCGAAGTGTAAGTAAATTTCGTTCTGCCGCCTGTTTTTGACCGACGAACAGATCTGTTCGGTCTGCTTCGTCCCCAAAAGAAAGAACTTCCGCCCAATTGGTCGTATCAACGAGAGTTTGCAATTGTTCGGTCGAATATCCCGATGCATACAGCCCGCCCACAAGACTTCCAATGCTTGTCCCGACAATCAGGTCAATCGGGATACGGTTTTTTTCCAATTCTTTAAGGACGCCGATTTGCGTTGCGCCCCTTGCACCGCCGCCGCTTAACACCAGAGCAATCTTTGGCCGTTTAATTTTTTTCAGCGGGACGATGTCGCGTCGGTTGCCGGTGTATTCGACAAATCGCGGGTGAACGGTTATGATGCTTTGGGCATGTATTTCCGAAGCATCAAGGAGAAGAAGATAAATACAAAACCTGAAGATTATACGGAGACCCGGCAGGATAGACCTGTTTGTGAGGCGCGATATTTTACTCATGTAGAAAATTAAGGAAATTGCGCCCTAAAGGCAATGCGGGCTTGAACCGCCGTATTGATATGCGTTCTCAATGGGCCAAATCTTTGCAATTATGGGCGTTTGTGAATACACCGGTTGTATTTTTATTTGATGGAAGATAGTCGCAAAAATTCACGGTCTTTAGAGGACGGGTATCACACTGAAGCGCGGCGAATGACTGAAATCACAACACAACGAGCGCATAGTTTCTATATATATACAGATTGATTTCAAAACATATCACAAAAGTAGAAAGGAACAGAGATGAGTTGTCCAAAGTGCGGAACCTTGGTTTATCGCAAAAGCTTGATGTCGTTATTTGCATTGACGTCGCTGGCCATTGTCTCTTTTGGTGTTTCCCTTCTTCTATTACCGTTCGAACTTTTTTTCGTGATCTCTTGCATCCTGCTTTTTGGCCTGCGCTATATCGAGAAACAATTTCACAACATCGCTAAGAAAGAAGTCCGATGCACAATGTGCGGCCACATTGTTACTATGGCCCATAGTCATTAAATTGGCTCCAAATGCAAACCGCGGAAAAAGCCAGAGTTGATCTGGCTTTTTGCATTTTTGACGCCATAGCACTGGTATCGCAGGAGGCGGACCAGTTCGGCGTTCGTGCGCCAACCTAGTCAATGTTCCTTGACAAGCGAGCGAATGTGTAGACATTTAATGAATCAGAAAATGAACCTTTGGAAGGTTTCTCAAATCGACCCGCTTCCGTGTTTCAAGTCTCCTTGCAATTCCAGAGCGATTTTTCTATCTTAGCTCAGTATGAGAGAAACTTCCCCAGAAACGTATTCCATCCTCGTTATAGACGATGAAGTATCAAGCGTCAACGCAGTTGCGAGCGTGCTTGAGTACAAGGATTACAAGGTGTTCCGGGCGACGACTGGCGAGGAAGGGCTCCGCATACTGGATAATGAAAAAGTTGACCTGGTGCTTCTCGATATTTTGATGCCGGGTTTGGACGGGTTTGAAACGCTCTCTCGCATCCGGGTTCATAAAAAAACCAAAGACCTCCCTGTTATTTTCCTCACCGGCTTCATGCGCGACTCTCGCTCTATGGAACGCGGGTTCAACCTCGGAGTGAACGAGTATCTTTTGAAGCCGATCGACAACAACGAGCTTATCGTTCGCGTCAAATCTATTTTGAGGATGACGGTCGCCGAAAAAAAAGTGATGAGACTGCAATCGGATTTTTTTTCGATGTTAGTTCATGACCTTCGCGGTCCGCTCACTGCAGTTCGAGCTTTTACGCAATTCCTGAAGGAAGAAAAGAATCTCAGCGAGCAAGACAAGGATGAAATGCTGCGAACGATCGAAAATGCCAGCGAACAAATGCTCAATCTTATCAACAATATTCTCGACCTTTCCAAGCTTGAGTCGGAGTACGTAGCACTCAATAGGAATCCGATAGATTTAGATGCGCTGATTGACCATGTTCTCATGCAGATGAAACCTCTTGCGATGAAAAAATCTATTACTTTTAAAAAAGAATACCTGCCGGATGGAGTTTCCGTTGTGGCCGACGAGGCAAAGATTGAACAGGTTTTGGACAACCTCATGATGAACGGTATCAAGTTTACGCGCGAGCACGGAGAGATTGCCGTCACAGTGCGGAGCGATGAAGAGGCCGAGACAATGCTAAAGAACGTTGGAGTGGAAAAGCCTTCCGTCGTTGTCTGCGTGAAAGATAACGGCATCGGCATTCCGGCGAAAGAAATACCTTTCATCTTTGATAAATACCGGCAGATCGTAACGTCGGCGATTGCCTCGGGAGAAGGGACCGGCCTAGGATTGGCTATCTGTAAGAATATAGTTGAAGCGCATGGGGGAAAAATTTGGGTCGAAAGCCAGGAGTGCATCGGCAGCTCCTTCTATTTCAGTTTACCGTTGGAATGATTGTATGGTGTCGTTCATCGTGCATGGCGGTGCTTGGGATATTCCCGACGATTTAGTCGAAGCACATCGCAACGGCGTGCGGCAAGCGCTTGCTATCGGCTGGAACATTCTTGTGAATGGCGGGAGTGCGGCGGAAGCCGTCGAAAAATCGGTCAATTTCATGGAAGACGACCCGACATTCGATGCCGGTCGCGGCTCGTTCGTGAATGCCGTCGGTGAAATCGAGCTCGACGCGAGCATCATGGACGGTACAACGTTTCGGGCAGGAGCTATTGCAGCAGTACAAAATATCCGCAATCCGATTTCTCTGGCGCGTCTCATCATGGATAGGAGCGAGCACATCCTGCTTGCCGGAGCCGGAGCCGTAAGGTTCGCGCAAGAACACGGAATCACGCAATGCAGGAAAGAAGATCTCCTCGTTGGCAGGGAATTGGACCGTTGGAAACAGATTCAGAGCGGCAAAAAAAATGTATCGACAAAAGATGCTTTTCGGAAAAAGGGTCCGCACGACACCGTCGGTGCTGTTGCGCTCGATCGCACCGGCGTGATTGCCTCCGGGACTTCTACCGGCGGTACGCCGAACAAGTATCCGGGCAGAGTGGGTGATTCACCTCTCATCGGCTGCGGAACGTACGCGGACAGTTTGGTTGGAGGTGCATCGTGCACGGGCTGGGGAGAAGCGATCATCAAAGTGGTACTGGCAAAAACGGTAATAGATTTAATGGAATACAACGGCGGCGACCCAGCGGATGCGTCGAAGCAAGCGATCCTGCAGTTGGAAAAGAAAGCCGATGGTTTTGGCGGCGTGATTGTTTTAAACAACAACGGCGTTCCCGCTGTGGCGTTCAACACACCGCGTATGGCGCGGGCCTATCGGACATCTGAAATGAATTCTGACGTCGTTGAAGTGTAATCCTTGAAAAAATCTTCTCTTATCGGTCATACCGTCGAAGTGTATGACCTCATCAATCGAAGCGATCATCCGGCCGACAGTACTATCGACACATTCTTTCGTTCGCACAAATATCTCGGCTCGCACGACCGCCGTTTTGTCGCCGAGACAACGTACGGAATGCTTCGGCACAAGAAACGGATGGAATGGCTTTGCGAAGCATCGGGGAAAAAATTGATCCAATTGTCGGACGACAGTCCGGCGGCGTTTTTATTGTGTCTTGTGTACAGGGCAGCGGTTGCAAACGACGGGATCGAAGTGTTGGTCGATGAACTAGAGGCTGACCCAGTCGAGAAGCATTCATTGTCGCTTTTCCTCAATCAAGCGAAAGATCGAAACGACAGATTTGAAAAAGAAACTCCGTCCCATTCCGGCGGCCCCGCGGCTATTGCTCTCCGGTACTCATTTCCGGAATGGATGATTGGGGAATGGCGTGGACAGTTCGGAGATGACGAGACTGTCCGCCTTTGCGAGGCACTGAATGCCCCTGCCCCGCTGACCCTCCGCGTGAATACATTGAAGGCGAGCGTTGAGGAGTGTCAGGATGCGTTGGCGAAAGAAAACATCGAGACCGAACGAACAAAATTTTCCCAGTTTGGTTTGACCGTTCGGAAGAGGATGAATGTTTTTCAGCTTGAGGTGTTTCGAAAGGGATTTTTTGAAGTTCAGGATGAAGGGAGCCAGATCCTTTCGATGCTCGTTGACCCGAAGCCGACGTCAAAGGTGGTGGATGCGTGTGCGGGAGGCGGCGGGAAATCCCTTGCCCTCGCGGCGTTAATGAAAAACCGCGGCGTTATTTTTGCCCTCGACACGAACTCCTATCGCTTGGAAGGATTGCGTAAACGCATCCGTCGGAGCGGTGTCGATACCATTCGCGTGTGCACTGTCGAGGAAGGTCAGCTTCCGCCGGGTCTTAGCGATGCGGCTGATAACGTTCTCGTTGACGCTCCATGCAGCGGCTTGGGCACGATTCGCCGCAACCCCGGCATGAAATGGACAGTCACTCCCCAGTCGGTTGAGGAGTTGAATGTCAAACAATCGGAAATTCTTAACCACTATGCACGTAGCGTGAAAGTGAAGGGGAGGCTTATTTATTCAACATGCACTATTATGAAGTCGGAGAACGAGGACGTCGTTGAGAAATTTTTGAGCGGCCATCCTCAATTCGAAATCATGGAGCCGTCGGTCATTCTTCGCCGTTACCAGCTTGAGTCGTTATCGCATGAGCAGTACTTCCGGCTGAAGCCGCACGTCCACGGCACGGACGGCTTCTTCGCTGCTGTGATGGAAAGAAAACAATAACAGAATATCTTCACAATTTTGAACAAGGAGCGGTCATGAGAATAACGGTATACGCTATTGCCGGTGTTGTTCTTTTCCTCGCCGGATGTGCGAAAATGACGGAAGATGAAATGTGGCAAAAGGCGGAGCAATCGCGAGCCAGCGGCAATGTCGATTCGACCATCCAGATGTGCCAGGCTATTCTCAGAGAATATCCGGATGGGAAGAACGCATCGGCGGCGCTGTTCATGCTCGGCGAAACATATAATGGAAAGAATGATTTTCGCGCCGCGGTGAATTATTACGGCGCCTTCGTAAAGAAATACCCGGATTCGAGTTCAACTCCGCTGGCAATGTTTTTCATCGGCTTCATTTACAACAATAATCTCCAGATTGCCGATAGCGCACGAGTTGCGTATCAGAACTTCATCACAAGATTCCCGGCCCATGAACTTGCGGCATCGGCGAAATTTGAGCTTGACAATCTCGGCAAGACCCCGGACGAAATCATCGGCATGAAGAAAGAAATTACGGCCAAGACAAAAAAAACGTCGAATAAAAAATAAGCAACCGGAGGATGGAACAGGCGCTCAAATATCTCCAACCCAATGTCGTTTCGAAACTGGCGAATATGGAACTTCGCGCCCGCATGGTGGTGGAAGGATTCATTACCGGGTTGCACAAAAGTCCGTACCACGGCTTCAGCGTTGAATTCGCCGAACACCGGCAATACATGCCCGGCGACGAAATTCGCAGCATCGACTGGAAGGTCTATGGCAAAACAGACCGCTATTACATCAAACAGTACGAAGAGGAAACAAACCTTAAATCGTACATCATCCTCGATGCCAGTGCGTCCATGTCATTCGCTTCCGGGAATTCGAAGAAAGGGGGCGGACGAAGAATTTCGAAATTGGAATACGCGTCGTACGTCGTTGCAGCCCTTTCCTATCTTATGGTGCAGCAGCGGGACGCCGTTGGTTTGACGGTGTACGACGAGAGCATCCGGCTGACCTTGCCCCCCCACGCGACGAAAGCGTATCTCCGGAGAATCCTTGTCGAGCTTCAGAACCTCTCAGCGGGAAACACGACGGGCACTTCGCAATCGCTTCATCGAATGGCAGAACGAATTACACGCCGCGGATTAATTATCATTGTCAGCGATCTGTTGGACGACCCGGGCAGAGTAATGGCGGCGTTGAAACATTTCCGGTATAACCATCACGATGTTCTTGTCATGCAAGTGCTCGACCCGTTTGAACGTTCGTTCGCCTTTGGAGGCGACGCTGTGTTTAAAGACCTTGAAACTGCGGAAGAATTGACAACACAGCCCTATCATATTCAACGGGCGTATCAGCAGGAAATGCTGTCATTTCTTGAACAGTATAAAAGGGAATGCCGAGAAAATAACATCGACTACGTTCTGCTGGACACGGAGACCCCGTTTGATACGGCGCTGTTTCAGTACTTGAATAAACGGAAAAAGATTGGATGAACTCTAAATTAAGCATTTTGAATTAAGAATTAAGAATGAAGAATATAGAAAAAGAGCGCAAAGCCAAAAGGCTAAAGGCGGCCAGCAAAAAGCCAACGGCCCAAAACAAAAAGCCAGCGCCGTCATCCATTCCAGCGTTCACCATTCTCGACCTTGGTTGCGGCCTTCGCAAGCGGCCGGGCGCAATCGGCATCGATGTTAATCCGCGTTCTCATGCCGACATCATTCATGACCTCAACAGCTTTCCGTATCCATTTCCCGATAATAATTTCGATGAGATTATTTGCGACAACACTCTCGAACATCTCGACGACCTCCTGAAGGTGATGGAAGAACTTCATCGCATCGCAAAGCCATCGGCTCTCGTGACGATTGTTGTTCCATTCTTTTCGCACCAGCAGGCTCACACCGACCCGACGCACCGGCATTTCTTCGGCGTCCATTCGTTTGATTATTTTATTGAAGGAACGGCGAACGCCGGTTTTCAATACTCCAAGGCGAAATATACGTTGTTGTCGGTTGAGTTTGAAAAGGGAGTGCCTCAGCGCCATTGGTTTGACCGGATTATCGTCGCATTTGCGAACGCTCGCAAGGATATGTACGAGAATCGGCTGGCGAATCTATTTCCGGTACGGAACCTTACGATCGAGTTACGCGTCGCCAAATGATTTGTCTAATTACTCTGATTGGACGTTGATTGTCAGGTTCCGAAGGGATGGCTTTGCCGATGCGACTTCTTCGGAACAGATTTCGCTGATGTGCACAAATTTCAGTGTGATCCGGTTCTACAGTATTCGGCTATATGTTGGTTGAGAATTGCTTTGCATTTCCCGCCCCCAATGAATATCTTTTACATCTAAACCTAAAACTCTCAAAAATGTAGGACGAACAGAGCTCTTTTTCCCTATGCCGGCTGAATAGGAGCGCCTGCCTTTACTTCCAATCCAAGATGCAAGACCAGAATTTTCTTATAGTAAAAGGGGCGCGGGAACATAACCTCAAGAACATTGATGTTGAAATTCCGCGTGATAAACTCGTTGTCATCACAGGGCTCTCCGGTTCCGGCAAGTCAAGCCTTGCATTTGATACGATCTATGCCGAAGGACAGCGACGGTATGTCGAAAGCCTTTCTGCCTACGCCAGGCAGTTCTTAGGCCTGATGGAGAGGCCCGACGTCGATTACATCGAGGGATTGAGTCCCGCAATCTCTATTGAACAGAAGACCGTAAGCCATAATCCCCGTTCGACGGTCGGAACCGTAACGGAAATTTATGATTTTCTTCGATTACTGTTCGCCCGGGTTGGCGTGCAGTTTTGCGTTAACTGCGGAACGAAAGTGCAAAAGCAAAGCGTCGACCAGATCATCGACGCAATTCTGAGGATGCCAGGGGGAACAAAGATCCAAATTCTTGCCCCGGTGGTGAAGGGACGGAAGGGACATTACCGCGAGCTGTTCGAACAAATTGTCAAGGACGGGTTTCTTCGTGTCCGGGTTGACGGCCTTGTGAAGGAAATTTCCAAAGGAATGAAAGCCGATCGCTATAAGGTGCATGATATTGAGATTGTTGTCGACCGCATTGCAGTGAAAAAAGAGAGCCGCAGTCGCATTGCAGACTCGGTTGAGGTTGCCTTAAATTTTGGCTCGGGTGTCCTTATCGTGAACGACGGGACGTCCGACCATCTTTTCAGCAAACAGTACTCCTGTCCGAACTGCGGGACAAGCTACGAAGAACCGGCGCCGAATTCATTTTCGTTCAACACGCCGTACGGCTCATGTCCATCGTGTGATGGATTGGGAGAGAAAAAAGAGTTTGATCTTTCGCTCATTCTTCCCGATGAAAAACTTTCCGTCAACCAGGAAGGGATTGCGGCCCTCGGCAAGCCGCGGCAGACATGGTTTTATAGCCAGGTGCGGGCGGTTCTGAAGCGGCATGGATTCGATTTTAACGCGCCGTTGAACTCCCTTTCTAAGGTTGCAAGGCAGGAATTATTATACGGCACCGGAAAAGAAAAAATTGAAATCGAGTATTCACATGGCGGCGGAAAGCCGGTGATCTACAAGCATCGTTTCAGCGGAGTGGTCGGGATGATGCAGAATTATTACGCGGAAACAGCGTCCCCTAAAATCCGGGAATGGGTGGAAGGGTTCATGAGCACGACACGCTGTGCCGTGTGCAACGGAGGACGGCTGCGGAAAGAAAGTCTGGCGATAAAGCTTGAAGACGCAATCTCGGGAAAACAAGTGAACATTGCAGCCGTGGTTGCATTGTCGCTGACGGATGCGCGCGCATTCTTCAGTACGCTCACCCTGAATCCACGGCAAATGGAGATAGCGAAGCAAATCCTTAAAGAAATCGGCCAGCGGATTGAGTTCATGGTGAATGTTGGCCTCGGGTATCTCACGCTCGACAGGGCTGCGCGAACCCTTTCCGGCGGGGAGGCACAGCGCATCCGGCTTGCGACCCAAATCGGGTCGCAGCTCGTCGGGGTGTTGTATATTTTGGATGAGCCGAGCATCGGGCTTCATCAACGAGACAATGTGAAACTCATTGACTCGTTAAAACACTTGCGCGATCTGGGCAACACGGTCATTGTCGTTGAACACGATAAAGAAATGATTGAGCAGTCCGACTTCCTTGTCGACCTTGGCCCTGGGGCGGGTGAACACGGGGGAAGAGTTGTTGCGGCAGGGGAACCGGGGAAGTTAAAAGTGAAAAGTGAAAAGTCAAAAATGAATAGCGGAGAGAACGGTGTTTCGTCGACCATTGAATATCTTCAGGGCAAAAAGAAAATCGACGTCCCATTGACAAGGCGTGAAGGAAACGGAAAATTTTTAGCGCTGAAAGGCGCCGCAGGAAATAATCTCAAGAATGTAACGGTAAAAATTCCGCTCGGTGTTTTCGTTTGTGTGACTGGAGTAAGCGGCTCCGGCAAGTCGTCGCTCATCAACGAGACCCTTTTTCCGATTCTCTCAAAAAAATTCTATAAGACAAAGATCAGCACGCTGCCGTACGCATCGCTCCATGGTATCGGTGACATAGACAAAATTATCGATATCGACCAGTCGCCAATCGGAAGAACGCCGCGTTCAAATCCTGCGACGTATACCGGAATGTTTACGATGATTCGAGACCTCTTCACGCAGCTTCCCGAGGCGAAAATTAGGGGATACAAGGCAGGACGGTTCAGCTTTAACGTTAAAGGAGGGCGATGCGAGAGTTGCGAGGGGGACGGCGTGCGAAAGATTGAAATGAATTTTTTGCCCGATGTCTACGTAGTCTGCGATGTATGCAAAGGAAAGCGTTACAACCGGGAAACTCTTGAGGTGCACTTCAAAGGAAAATCAATTGCCGATGTTCTGGAGATGACGGTGGAAGAGGCGCTCGGATTTTTTAGCGAGATGTCCCGTATTCAGCGGAAATTACAAACGTTGTTTGATGTTGGCATGGGCTACATTCGGTTGGGTCAGCAAGCGACTACGCTCTCCGGAGGGGAAGCGCAGCGGGTGAAATTATCCACCGAGCTTTCCAAAGTCGGCACGGGGAACACGCTGTACATTCTCGACGAACCGACGACCGGTCTTCATTTCGAAGACGTCAAAATGCTCCTTTCCGTTTTAAATAAGCTTGTCGACAAGGGCAATACTGTCATCATTATCGAACACAATCTCGACGTTATCAAAACAGCGGATTGGATTATCGACCTTGGCCCTGAGGGAGGCGACGATGGAGGTTATGTTGTGGGAGAGGGAACGCCGGAAGAGATGAGCAGAAATCCGAAGTCGTTTACGGGAGAGTTTCTTGTGAAGGAACTCGCACGGTAATGTGGAAAAGTCAAAAGTGAAAAGTGAAGAATTGAAGGAATGCTACGATTTGAAATTTTCCCTTTTGAAATGCAGCTTTTCCTTTTTAACGTTACACTTTGAATTTATCTTCCAACAATGGATCGCTTAGTTCTGACACTGGCAGTGTTAACCATAACCGGCTCGGTTCAAGCGTTTGGGCAGGACTCTGCGGCAACGGAGTTTCAAGGCACCAAAACAACGACCTATGAAGATGTAATGGAAATCGTATCCACAGTCGTTCTGGTCCCCTTGGCGATAGGTTCGACTGTTGTCAGCGTTGTTCCGCCGAGCGGCGGCGTCGTTGTGCGCGACGGTAAAGTCAACGGAACACTTTCATTCGAAACGGGAGTTGGCTTTGGCGAGAAAGTCGCCCTGAAGCGGTTTTCCGATGCTCGGTTTACCCTCGGATATACACATGTTTTTTCCGAGGATCAAAAAGATTTTTTTCGTTTTGAAGTGAAAAAGGATTTCCACGTAGCCTTCGTTGATCGAAGGGAAATCTTTTTGTTCGGTATCAGTCCATCAGCGGGAATTTTCACCGATTTGCCTTCGACAGGGTATTCACTTGGTGTCTCATCATGGCTGATGACTCCATGGCTTTCGTATTTCGGGTTCATCCCGCAACATACTTTTGGAATCACTTATCGCTACAATAAATTGTTCGGGGGAAAAGATTTTGGCGAAATCTCAGCGGGAATGTCCGCGGCATTTACATGGGGGTGGTAAATCCGGATTCATGCGGGCTGTAGCGTAAGAGGGGCGATTTTTATCCCGACACCCATTTATTCCCCTTCACAAAGAACCTCCACTTCTTTTCCTTTCCACGCGTAATCCCGATTCGAATTGAGGTTCCGATAATCGATTTTGCAATTGATTCTCCTTCAACTAAGAAAATCTTATTTCCAAGCAAATCGGTTCCATTCTCTTTTCTTTCGATGCCAAACGCCTGGCATAACTTTGCCGGCCCGTTAGTGAGATTGACGTCCTTCATCCTGCCCGCCGCGAATCGCCTCTTTCTCCTCATTGCCTCGACGCCATTAATAGGTTCAACGGCTCGTAGAAGAACAGCTTCGCCGACTTCTTTCTTTCCCGTGACCACGTTTGCGCAGAAGTGCATTCCGTATGTGAAATAGACGTACAAATATCCGCCTTCACCGAACATTACTTCATTCCGCTTTGTCTTGCCGCGGAAGGCATGGCTCGCTGGATCCTTTGCACCGCGATAGGCTTCGACCTCGACAATTGTTCCTGTGAGGATAATGTTTCCGGTTTTTCGAACAAGGATTTTTCCCAGAAGATCTTTTGCGACGAGAAGGGCAGGGCGGGTATAAAATGAGCGGGGGAGCTTTTTCAAAGGAGTTAACAGCGAAAAGTTAGGGACGAAGAATTAAAAGCGAAATGTTAGGAGTGAAGAGTTAAAAGCGATAAGTTGCATGCGGTGTGCAAGTCGTTTTTAATTCTTCACTTTTCACTATTAACTTCTTACTACTTCTGAAATTTCTTCATCACTCGTTCTACCTCGTCACGTGTCATTCCGGTTCCGTACTTTGCTTCTTTGTTTTCCTCGTTATGAGCTTTTTCTTCAACGCGAGGCTTGGCGTGAACCGGTTGATTTCCGGCCTTTAATCGAATCCGTTCCTCGATCTCCTCCATCCAGTTATGAGTCGGTTTCGGCGATGATAATTCTGTGTTTTGAATTCTGTGTTCCGAATTCTGAATTCTGAATTCTGTATTCTGTATTCTATTTTCAATCTTCGCGGATCCGCCTTCATCCTTGTTGATCGGCCTCGTTTCAAATGCAAGCCGCTTAATATTAATAAGATGCTTTGCGGAAACGTTATCGGAAATAATCGATTTTCCAAATGTCCCAGGGCCCAGCGTCATCGACGGGAGAAGTTCGTTCGTATATCCAACCGCGCCGAGCGCGGCTTGTGTGTTGACCAGAATCCGGCATGCCGGTTTTTCCAGCGCGAATTTCATAATGATGTCCCGGTCAGCCGAATGAATCACCATCGTGTGTCCCAATCCTCCGAACTCAAGCATTTCGATGCACCGCTCGCAGCCTTCGCGCCAGCCGTCTACGGTGAACATCGAAAGCACTGGCGACAGCTTTTCGCGCGAAAGGGGATATTCTTTTCCCACCGCAGGCAACTCGGCGATCAAACACGAAGTATCTGCGGGGACGTTAAAGCCGGCTTTCTGTGCGATGAAAGCGGGCGACTTGCCGACCATATCCGGGTTGATCGCCCCATTGGTGTCGAACATTGTGCGGCTGAGTTTCTCTTTTTCGTCGGATGTGACGAAATAGGCTTTCATTCTCTTGAATTCTTCAATCGCTTGCGGCTTGACCGGCGAATCAATAATGACTCCCGATTCCGTTGAACAGAGAACTCCCCAATCGAACATCTTTCCCGAGACAATATCGGCGACGGCTTTTTTTATGTTCGCAGTGCGTTCGATGAATGCTGGAACATTTCCCGAGCCGACGCCGAGCGCCGGTTTGCCCGAGCTGTACGCCGCGCGCACCATCGGATTGCTGCCGGTGGCGAGGATGATTGCCGTAAGTTTATGTTTCATTAATTCGTTGGTCCCTTCGATTGAAGGAATCGACATGCAGGCGATTAATCCATGCGGTGCCCCTGCCCGTTCTGCCGCTTCCGCGACGATCCGTGCGGCTTCAAGCGTGGATTTCGCGGCGCGGGGGTGCGGGCTTGCAACAAACCCATTGCGTCCCTTCACCGAAATAATCGCATTGAACATCACGGTCGACGTCGGATTAGTGGAGGGGATCAGCGCCGCCACAACCCCCATTGGTTCGCCGATTTCGATGATGCTTTTTTCTTTGTCTTCGTGAATAACACCCACCGTTTTCAAATTCCTGATCGACTCACACACCCGTTTCGTTGCAAACTCATTCTTCTTTCTCTTATCCTCAGGTTTGCCGAAGCCCGTCTCTTCGAACGCCATCTGTCCAAGCCGTTCTGCATCCGCAAATCCAGCATCGGCCATCGATCGGACAATTCTGTCTACTTGCTCCTGAGTGTACGCCCGAAACGCAAGCTGCGCTTCCTTCGCTTTGGTCAGAAGTTCCCGAACTTCCTGAACGGAGTGTAGATCTTTATCAAGAGGCATAACTCCACCTTTTTCGAAATGACACTAAGAACACGCCCGAAAAGTTACTCGATACTTTTTCTTTGTGAACCTCTGCGATTACTCCGTTTCTCACTGTAAAAAAGGTTCTTTACACAGAGTGTCACCGAGGCTCACGAAGTTCAACAGAGGAAGAAGGTTTTGTAATGTGTCATTAGAACAGATTTTCCTGGCTGACAGTTTTCTTCATTATGCCAAAATGTTTATAGGCTATTGCCGTGGCTTCTCTCCCGCGCGGTGTCCGTTTGATGAAACCTTCCTGAATCAAGAACGGTTCGTACACTTCTTCGATTGTTCCCGGCTCTTCGCCGACGGCCACTGCAAGAGAGCCGACTCCCACCGGACCGCCGTCGTACTTCTCAATAATCGTCCGCAGAATACGCTTATCCATCTCGTCGAGGCCAAGGTCGTCGACTTCAAGGGCGCGGAGTGAGTGTTCGGAAACTTCCCTCGTGACGACGTTGTGATATTGAGCGAGTTTTTTATCGGCCACTGCAAAGTCGCGGCAGCGCTTCAGCAGACGGTTTGCGATGCGGGGCGTTCCGCGCGAGCGCTTGGCAATTTCCGCAATGCCCCCGGCATCGGTTTCAATCTTGAGGATGTCGGCAGAGCGCTTGATGATTGTGGCAAGCTGGTCGGGCAAATAATAATCGAGCCTGTTCGTCACACCGAACCGTGCCCGAAGCGGCGCCGTTAAGAGGCCCGCTCGTGTCGTTGCACCGACGAGTGTAAATTTCGGAAGAGAGAGTTGGATGCTCCGGGCGCTTGGTCCTGAATCAATAATGATGTCCAGCCGGAATTCCTCCATCGCCGAGTACAGGTATTCTTCCACCACAGCATTGAGCCGGTGGATTTCGTCGATGAAGAGCACATCGCCTTCCTGGAGATTCGTCAACACGCCGGCCAGGTCGGCGGGTTTATTGAGAACCGGTCCGGACGTTATCTTAATATCCGCAGCCATCTCATTGGCGATGATGTACGCAAGCGTTGTCTTGCCCAGCCCCGGCGGGCCGGTGAGCAATACATGGTCGAGCGATTCGCTCCGCTGCTTTGCAGCAGCGATGAAAATTTTCAGGTTGTCGACAATGTTTTTCTGTCCGACAAATTCGTCGAAGGCCGAAGGGCGCAGCGCTTGGTCGAACTCTGTTTCATTTTCGAGTCGTTCCGGCGTGGTAAAGTCCGAGTCGCGTTTGGATGGTTTCATTAAGGACGAATCTACTAAGAAACGGAGTGAATTTCAATGTGATGATTCTTAATCCTAGTTCGCAAGATGTCCGGCACTTCCAGACAATTACTTCTTTTTCTCCAGCACTTTCCACATCGCCGCGACCAATCCGTCGAGCCCTTCGCCAGTCACCGCAGAAATATAGTGGACCGAAATTCCTTTGCGGAATTTTATTTTTTTGAGAGCTTTTCGGAGTGCGGGGTCGGCAATGTCCAGCTTCGTTATGGCCACAAGCGTAGGTTTTTTCGGTAAGTCTTCATTGAACGATTTCAGTTCGCCGGCCAGTGTCGCAAAATCCTTCTTCGGGTCAGGGCTTATACATTCGACCAGATACACGAGCACTTTTGTTCGCTCGATATGCCGGAGGAATTGAACACCAAGGCCTCTGCCTTCGTGAGCGCCTTTGATGAGGCCGGGAATATCTGCGACGACGAAGCTCTTTCCCTCTTGAAAATAAACCATCCCCAGATTTGGCACAAGCGTGGTAAAAGGGTAATCGGCGATCTTGGGTTTCGCCGCGGATATTTTGGAGATCAGTGTCGACTTTCCGGCGTTTGGAAATCCTACCAGTCCGACGTCTGCAAGAAGTTTCAGTTCCAAGTCAAGGTTGAGTTCTTTTCCCTCTTCACCCGGCGTGCAGATGCGCGGCGCCTGGTTGGTGGATGTTGCAAATTCCGAATTTCCTTTTCCGCCGCGTCCGCCCCTGGCGATGATAATTTCAGAGCCGTGACCGACCAGGTCGCCGATGATTTCACCGCTCAGCGCATTTTTGACAATCGTCCCGCACGGGACTTTTATCAAAACATTTTGGGCCGACCGCCCCTCCATGTTTGAGCCTTCTCCGGCATTTCCATTTTGCGCAATGTACCTCCGCTTGTAGCGAAAATCGAGCAGCGTTGTCAACTGCTTTTCTGCGCGGATAATCACATCGCCCCCTTTGCCGCCGTTTCCCCCATCGGGTCCGCCTTTCGGAACGTACTTCTCGCGCCGCCAATGAATAATGCCGTTGCCGCCGCTGCCGGACCTCACAAAAATTTTAGCCGAATCAATAAACATAAATGTTTAAATCCTAAATTCTAATATCTAAATCCTAAAATAACAAAGACAGATTACTTATTTGGTTGCTGTCTTTGTTTTACTTTTTCCAAAATCGCTCCGAAGATTTTCATTAGTTCGATGGATTCTTAAATACGATGACCTCGGAGAGCGTTGAGATCGTCAGTACAATCGAGAAGTTGCAGCCAATATCGGCATTCCTTTGCTTCTTTTTTACAGATCTTAATTCTCATTGCAAAATCTTTCTCTCCCAGAGATTCATTTGCTTCTATGTAATTGGCGCCTATGGACCCCGATGAGCGAACAAGCTTTTTTGCGATTTCAATGTTCGGCAGAGTTTTTGAGATCTTATTGACCAAACGTATAACTTCTTTCGCAAATGCTAAAGTGCGATCTTCCAAATCATATTTTTTCATCCCCCGATTACCTCAAAGAATTAGGATTTAGAGATTAGAGTTTAGGAATTGTTTTATTTGTTCTTTACTCCTTCACTAAACCTGCTCTGTACTCTATTAGTAAAAAGAATCGCTTCTTTGGAGAACGCTTCTGCGTCGTTCATCAGGAAAAAATGGTCGATCGTAAGTGCCGCCTCGTCCCATGTCGCAGCGGCAAGCACTTCTTTTACTGCCGACTGGAATTGCTCTTCATTTTGGTGGAATACATGTTTGACGATTGCCCGCTCCTCTTCAAGCGAAAAAAGCGGCGGGACCGGCCTCGGCGGCTCTGATGGCTTTTGGAGCATAACTTCTGTTTCCCGCGATGCAGGCGGCAACGAAGGGAGTTCTAAAGAAACATCGTCAGGCGCAGTCAAGGCCTCCGCATTTTCGTCGAAGATGTGCGCATGCTCGTTTCCAGTCTGAATTTTTTCGAGGAGGTTGACAAGCTCGCCATAACTCATTTCTTTGATATTATTGACCTCTCTCTCGCGCGATAACCGCTCGCGCAGTGCTCCCATTCTTTTGTCTTCGAAAAAATACATCAATGCCCGTGTTGGAACTGTTTTGGCAGTAGCGCTCATTGTGTGTGATCGCGCATACGCTACAAAGTCATACAACGGCTGCGTCATTTTCGCTAACTCCAGGCTTGAATGATTTGCCACAACTTCGCTGTCGATTCTTGCTATGAGGTTTCTTCCTTCTTCGAGCGTCATTTCTTCTACGCCGCGCTGCTGAATATAACGGCGGAGGATGTCCGGAAAGTAAGCATAGTCTCTGCAGTAACGGAGTTTCAGAAGGATCTGCCTCGTTGAAGCCCGTGCAGATTCTTCAAAAAGAAAACTGTTCAATGTCCATTGGGGCCGGCAAAGATAGTTCAACATGAAGTGGACGCATTTATCGAGCGTTGCTTCGAAATCAGTTTTTGAGAATACAAAGTTGTGGATAAGCAGCGCATTGGTTTGTTCCTGCAGCATCGCAATCTCGGGGAGATTGAAGTTGAACTTTGATAACCGCGGCTCCGGTTTTCGTTCCGCATCGAGCATCCATTCAACGTCAGCGCGGAAAAACACCTTCACGTTCGGCGGGATATTCGATTCGAAAATCTCTCTTAAGCCGATAGCCTTGGCTTCGCCAAGTGTTGTCTGGCGGACTGTTGCGATAAGTTGTTCAGTTTCTTTCTCGAACATAGTTGTTTCCGTTTTCGTTGGTCATTCATGCTTATAGAGTGTCCACGGAGAGCACGAAAAGACATGAAGGCTTAAGTCCGCTTCATAGGTGCCAATACATCCTTACATAGAAAATTTGTTATGGAACAATTTCCAGAAGTAAGTTTTTCTTCGTGAACGTAGCAGGCACTTCTGTCGCATGCGTAGAATCTGTTAATTAGTCTCCTTCTTCAATGCACTTTTCACCCGATTGATTTCTTTTTGAGCGGCTGTCTTAAACGCCGGGTCGATTCCCGGTTTATCAATAATCTGCTGGTACATGTTCAACGCCTGATCGAATTTGCCCATCTTCTCGTACGACTGCGCCGACATATAATACGAATTCGGAGTCCAGTCAATTTTCGTCTTCTTTGTGATAAGATACGGAACTTTTAAAAATTCAAGAATGGCTTGTTGGTATTCGCCCTTGTCATAGTACGATTCGCCAAGATAGTAACGGATTTCAGATTCAAAATCCTTGTTCGTCGTTTCAAGCAACGCCTGCAGCTGCACGATCGCCTGGTCGTAATAGCCCAGTTTTTGATACAGCACACCGAGATCGACTTTCTTGTCCAGGATTGATTCGTCATTCGGATATTTTTCTATGAAATTCCGCGTCAACTCGAGAGCGCCATCATACAACGCGAGTTCTTTGTATGCCTCGATGAGATTGCTCATTGCAAAAGGAAGAGTTTCTGGTGATAGATCCGGTTTGTCGACAACAAGCCGGTAATACTTCACAGCTTCATCGTAATTTTCTTTAAAGAAGTAGATATTGCCGAGCGCCAGGTATACCTTCGGGAGGATGGCGGAGCGCGGGAAGGTCCGCATGACGGCATCGTACTGTTTCAACGCACTGTCCGGCAATTCTTTTGTTTCGAGGATTTTTCCAATCCAAAAACATGCTTGCGGCAGTATTTCGGTGGAATCATATTTCGACGGGAATGTCTCTAACAGCGCGAGTGCCCGGTCGGGTTCATCTTTACGGTAGAGCGCCATCGCCTTTTCAAAATCAAAATCTGCAACGGCGTTTTTATCGGAGCCGTAGAATTTCAAATATTCCGCGGCTTTGTGTTCAACCTCTTTGTCTTTATCCGAACGGTAAAGGGAAATAATAGCGTTGATCCTCCCCGACCTGAGCATCGAAGAATCCGCATCACTCAGGCCGTCGAGAGACTCGTATTCAGAAACCGCCTTTTGATAATCGTTATTGACAAAATAAAGCATGGCAAGTTGTGCGGTATTCGCCGCCGTGCGTTTAGCTGCGATAGATTTTTCGAAGAATCGAATTGAAGCATCGTTTCTGCCGGCTTGTTTTTCAAATACGGCCAGCCGTGCAAATGCTTCCGATGCGTCGGAAGAACGGGCATCTTCGCTTACAAGTTCGAGGTACTCTTTTCGAGCGTCTGCTGTGTCGCCAGCGGCATCATAGCTTTTTCCAAGCTGGAAGACGATCTGCGGCTTGCCGTTGGAGTTTATTTGTAACGGTGAAGATAACCGTTCAAGCTTCTGACGGTACAATGCAATCGCCTTGTCGAACTGCTTCGTTTTCTGATAATTTTCTGCAAGCGTTTCGATGCAATCGAGCGCGCGCGTCGAGTAAAAATATCTTGTCCGAAGCTGTTCAAACGATGTTGCGGCAATCAACGGTTTGTCTTCGCGAGCCGAAAGCATGCCGTTTTCATAGAGCACTTCTGCGCTGAAAAACCCTTTTGGATATGCCCGGAGATAATAACTGAGCACGACAAATGCCGTGTCGCTCTTGCCTAAGTGGGCGAGTTGAATACCGAGTTGTGCCGTCGCTTCGTCGGATTCCAACTGGGCCGGAAAGCCGTTGACAATCCGCCTGTACGTTTCTACCGATTCATTCAAAAGCCCCTTTTCTTTTTGTGCATTGCCTAAGGCCAGCAAAACCTTTGGAATGAAGCGTGACGCGGATCGTTCCTTCAAAAATTGTTCCGCCAGCGCGATCTTCGTTTCGGCGTTTCGGTTGGTTGTCTGAAGAAGGAAACGATCGAACGCCGCCTCGTCGCTGAACTTTCCGGTTGGATATTTTTTCAGGAATATCGAAAGCGCATTGACAGACGGCTGCGCGGCGGAGGAATCGACTTCGCTTTGCCGGTACAGCGCGAGAGTGTGTTTATACGCAGCTTCCTCGCGCACGAGCGAATCCTTGCCGACCGATTCCGCTTTCTCGTATTGCAGAGCCGCCTGCGGAAAATCCTGGAGGATGTTGAGATAAATATCGCCGAGCCTCATCGCGAGATCCGATTTTTCCTTCTCTAAAATCAGATCGCCGATAAGGAGTGCCAACTGCTTTACCGTTTGCTCTTTGTCGGGGGATTTATAATTCTGAAGGAAATTTTTTCTCTCCATTGCCTTTGCAGCGAACGAGCTCGCCGGGTACATATTCATCAACATCGTGTACGCTTTGACTGCCTCACCGGTTTCCTGCAGGGATTCGTACGAGACTCCCAGCGCGAAGGCTGCATCATCGCATTTCTCATGCTGCGGGTACCGAGCAAGGAATGACATATAGAGGTCGATTGCTTTTTGCTGCTCGTTGAGTCTGATGCGATACAATTCAGCGATTTGAAAAAGAATGTCGGGCGCTTCTTCGTCGTTCGGGAAACGGTCGATGCATTCCTTGTAATACTGAACAGCCGTGTCGAAGTTGTTTAACGAGCATGCCAGCGTCGCTGCACGGAGAAGTGCATAACGCTTTTCGGGTGCTGCAATAGGCTTATCCGCCGCGGCAGAAAATGCCGAGAACGACTTGCGGTATTCTTTCATCGCATCGTAAGATTGGCCCGCGCCAAACAACGCAGTTACGATAAGAGACGAATCTGCGGGATGAGAGAGCGATCGTTCGTAAGCGTCTGCAGCCTTCTTGAAATCCCTGCTTGAAGAATAGCTATTCCCGAGCGACAGGAGCGATTGCTGGAGTATCTCTGGAGGGAGTTTGAGCGAGTCGGCGCTGAGTTTCTGAAAATATTCGACGGCTTGTGCCTGTTTCCCGGAGGAAAAATACAATCGTCCGAGCTGTAATCTTGCCTGTGCGAGCGTCTTCGTCGAAACCTCGGGTTTCTTTTCATCGATAATGGAATGATATAGCTGTTCCGCTTCTTCCGGTTTGCCCGACGCTTCGGCTACCGATGCAAGTTGTAGAGAAGCTTCGGCAGTCAATTCTTTGTCGGCGCCGCCTTCGGTTACCAAAAGCAACTCATTTCTCGCTGCAATAAGATTATTTTCCTTGACGAATAACGTTCCCAAATGGGCATGGGCGACTGTGACAAGTTCGTCGGCAGGATAATCGCTCACGAGCGACCGCAGGCATCTTTTTGCGTTCTCGGTATCACCGGCACGCTCGAAATACGTACTTGCGGTCAGTAATGCCTTGGAAGCCAATTTGCTCTTTGGCTGGAACACTTTAATCCGCTCGAATGCCGACGCTGCATCGCTGAATTTCTTTTCTTCGCTGTACATTTCACCGACATTCCACCACGCATCCGGTGCTTTTGGATGGTCGGGATAGGTCAATGCAAAGTTCTGAAATGCCGCGCGCGCCTCTTCGTTCTTTTTCAACGCACGATCCGCAAGCGCGATGTAGAATTTTGATTCGATGCTTTGGGGACTGGATGGGTAGGTCGAAATAAACTGTTTGAATTGTTCGAGCGAAAGGTCGTACAGTTTATCGTTAAATAAGTTTAGGGCGAGCTTAAAATCCGCGTTTTCCTTCGTGTTTTGCGCCGCACAATATGTGACTGCAAAAAAGAGCAGAATTATGCGCAAACGTCCTGAAAGCATCGGTATTTAACTGTCTATGGAAGAAAAGCTATAATTACCAGAACAAGATAACGCTAATTTCGGTTGCAATCAATTTGAAATAGGCCGGCAGAATTGAAAGGGAAAGAGTTGGAAAAAACAGTTAAAGGTGTTACATTTCTCCATAGTTTTTCATCCATACTCACAAAGTGCAGGGAATCCAATGGTTCATGACGGTTTGCTCTATTTTCATATTTTCGGAATGATTCTGTTGGTTGGGAGCGGATTATTCTTGCTTCTCGCAAACCCCGGAGAGTCCGTTCGGAACAAGACTGCGGTGTATTTAGTCAGTGCGGCTCATACACAGTTCCTGACGGGACTCATACTGTTTTTGCTGGATATTTCAGAAATCAACCCGGCGAAGTACGGTGTGAAGATCCTCTTGGTAATTGCTTTGATAATAATTGCGACAATCTATCGAAAGAGACTCAAAGCAGGGATCGCGCCTTTGACATTCCTTCTTCCTGCGATTGTAATACTTTCCTTTATTATTACAGGGATTGCCTTTTTTTGGAAATGAAAAGCCGTCGTTAAATTAAAAAGCCTCCTTGTCGCTTAGACAAAGAGGCTTTGTTATTAAGAGAATTTCTAAAAGAGGATTTAGCCCTTTTTAGTACTGTCCATCTTCATCTCGTCCTGTTTGGGTTGCATTTTTTTCATTTCCTTCTTGGACCCTTCCGGCTTTGCTTCTTTTATGGACACTACTTTAAAAATATCTCCATCGTGCGTTCCTGTTACAGATACCATGATTTCGTTTTTCTTGTCGGTTTTTTTTAAGAGGGCAAGGGCCTGCTTGTCTCCCTTATCGTCAAATTTATACCAAATTCCAGCTGACATTAAACCATATCCGCTTTCTTGACAGCTTTCTTCGAGGGCACAATCCTTTGTGTGTTTTGCGGCCTTTGCCATCGCTTCGTCCGGCGCTTTCTTCGCCATTCCGATCGCACACATTTTGTCGACAAGATAGCCTTTCATTGTGTGAGAAGTCGATTGATCCATTTTTTCCTGAGCAAAAACGGCTATGCTGGTCAAGAAAAAAAGTGAGACGAAAAGGCGAATTGGAAGTTTTCTCATGGAGATCATCCCTTTTTATTTATGATTTTGTGAATGAATTAGCGAGTTTTCTTTAGTCAACTGCAGGAATAACATACCAGATAGATTCAAAAGTTCCCCATTTTTGCATAATTTGGGGATTATGGGCCTGCTATTGAGGAATCGCAGAAAAGCCTTGAAAAATGACCTTTACAGGTTGGCTCAAAAAAACATTCATTTTTCCTAAATAATACTTGGTTTTTAATTTTCTAATTTCCTATATTTCAGCCAAGTTTTTGCAGTATGAGTCTTATACTCTTAGCGGTTCCATTTACTATTTCACATAATCAATTATTAATTAACTAATTTAAGGAGCGCCCAATGGCAAAGGCCATGACAAAATCCCAGATTGCTGACCATTTTGCAAAGAAGTTTGGTCTGAAGAAAAAACAGGCTACTGCTTTCTTTGAAGAATTGGCCACCCTTGCATACGCCGAAGCCAAGAATCAGTTTACAATTCCCGGCATCGGTAAACTCGTTCTGGTTGACCGTAAAGCGCGACAAGGACGAAACCCTGCGACCGGTGAAATCATTCAGATTCCGGCGAAAAAAGTTGTAAAGTTCCGCGTCGCAAAGGCTGCAAAAGACGCGATCCTTACCCAGAATTAATCGGGCTTTTTCTTTGTTCTAATCCATGCGACCCCGCCGGCTCTCCTTTTCGTCGCAGTGAGCGGGGCGCGTGGATTTTTTTTATCCCTCCCATCCTAACGTGCCACACAATAGAGGTCTCTCATGATGAATTCTTCAAGTTCTGAAGAAAAAGATAAAAAGTTTTTGCTCTCCTCCAAATTTGAGGTCCTCTCTGATATGGAAGGCATTGTTGCAGACCTCACACAAAAACATGAAGAAAAGAGGGAATTATGGTTTCCTTCGGATTTTTTGCCGGCAGATGAAACAACAAACGAAGACTTGCATCTTAAACAAATACGCGAGCGGGCGAAAGGAATTCCATTGAGCGGACGTGTTGCCCTTGCTTTAAATCTGATTACCGAAGAAGGGCTTCCTCATTTTCATCGTTTGATTGCCGTGCATCTTGGGAACGATTCGTTTTGGAAGAACTGGAATTTTTTGTGGACAGCAGAAGAGGATCGCCACGGAAATGTAATTAGAGATTACTGCCGTGATTCGCGCATCATGAATTTTACGGCAGTAGAAAAAGCGCAATTCCAGTATGTTCGTTCAGGATTCGAACCGGATTGGGACAAGGATCCTTACAGAGTTTTTGTCTATACGTCGGCACAGGAGCGGGCAACGCAGATTTCTCACGACGGCACGGGGAGGGTGTGCGGTGCCTACGAGCCGACTCTCCAAAAAATTCTTCATAGCATTGCGATGGATGAGGCCCGCCACTATACATTTTATCGGACTGTTTTCAGCGAAGTGCTGAAACGCGATCCGGATGAAGCTCTTGCATCGGCGGCAACTATTCTTCCGAGCATCGATATGCCGGGGCATTCGCTGCGCAATTTTAACGAGTATGCAGATGTCGTGCGCCGTTCCGGCATCTATGGCCCCCGGGACTACATTTCTGTTGTCGAAGGGTTGATCAAAGCATGGGGATTGGATGCGCTTTGCAATCTGAAAGAAAAAGGGAAGAAAGCGCAGGAAAAAATTCTTGCGATCCCCGAACGCTTGAAAAAAGTCGCGGAGTATATCGAAAGTCGAAACAAATCGAAAACGTTCCAGCTCGAATTTGTTTTTAATAAAGTATTTCAAATGGGGTAGATATTCCGCCTGACTATGGTCTTCGAGGAATGAGGAAGTGAAGTAATGTCTCTATGCACTTTTTAAGATTATCGCATCATTGCCAGTTGAAGGTGAGATATCTTTTCTCTATTTTTGATAGGAGTCATCACCTTTAGAGAAATCCATGAAATGCATGATATTTTTTTTGGCAGCATCTTTGGTTGCGGCAGGTTGTGCAAAGAAGAATATAGGAGTGACAAAAACAGGTATGAAATATGAGGTGATAAAAGAGGGAACCGGCCCATTTCCCAAACGGGGAGACTCTGTTACGGTTCATTATTCAGGATGGTTGGAAGACGGCACAAAGTTCGATAGTTCGGTGGATCGAAAGCAGCCATTTACTTTCAAGCTCGGTGTAGGGCAGGTGATTCAAGGTTGGGACGATGGAGTTGCAACAATGAGGGTTGGCGGTAAAACGAAATTTTTTATTCCCCCGGAACTTGGGTACGGTACCCGGGGGGCGGGGGGAGTAATTCCCCCTAATGCGAATCTCATTTTTGAGGTCGAGCTTCTGTCTATTAAGTGATGTGTTTCTTTCCGAAGAATATTTTCCATGGCTAAACCGTTTTTAATGATCTACATTCGTCCGGGCAAGTGCGACTATTGCGGCTGCTGTGTCGGAGTTTGTCCCGAGGACGCGATCGAGCTTCAGGAATCGAAGATTGCCGTCATTGAAGAACGATGCACAAACTGCCGCAAGTGTGTGTGGGCCTGCCCATGGGAAGTAATTGAATTCCATCGCGAAGGAATCCAGAACCTCCCTAAGGAAATTTCTGCGTTGGATAATTTTCAATTTGCGCACTCGCTGAAATGAAACAGGATTATGATGTTATCGTTGTCGGCGCCGGACCCGCCGGATCGACTGCTGCACGGTATGCTGCTGCCGGCGGAGCATCGGTCTTGATGCTCGAGAAGGACCGCGACGTCGGGTATCCGGTACGGTGCGGAGAAGCGGTGAGCCACGAGGGCGTGATTCAGTTTATCGAGCCCGACCCGAAATGGATTGCGTCAACAGTGACCAAATTTCGTTTGGTTGCGCCGAATGGTAAAAGTGTGGTGCCGCGTCTCGACGGAACAGGTTATGTGCTCGAGCGCCGCATTTTCGATTACGAGTTGGCAAAGCTCGCCGCGAAAGAAGGCGCCGAAGTTGTGACAAAAGCGTATGTCTATGATCTTTTAAAGGACGACAACGGAGCCGCCGTCGGCGTACGCGCATTGATCAAAGATGTGAAAGTTGATATTCGATGCAGAATTGTAGTCGCTGCCGACGGTGTTGAATCGCGGGTGGGAAAGTGGGCGGGGATCGATACGACATGTCACATCCGGGACATGGAGAGCTGCGCCCAAATGACAATCTCCGGCATCGACGTCGAACCCGACGTTCTCGATTTTTACTTCGGCGATGACGTGTCGCCGGGAGGATATTTGTGGGTGTTCCCCAAAGGAAGAAACACGGCAAACGTCGGCCTTGGATTGAGCGTAGAGGAAGCGAAGAAAAAGCCTGCGATAAAATTCTTGCACGAGTTCATGGAAAAAAAATTTCCCCGCGCGGCAGTCCTTACACATATTGCCGGCGGCGTGCCGTGTGCAAAAACATGCAGCCGGATTGTTGCCAATAATGTGATTCTTGTCGGCGATGCGGCCCATCAAGTAAATCCGGTCTCGGGCGGCGGTATCGTCAGCGGGATGATTGGCGGGATGATCGGCGGACAGGTTGCCGCGGAAGCAGTTGCAAAAAATGATTTGTCTCATCTTACCGAATATGAAAAACGGTGGCACAAGCGCCTGGGATGGCGGCATGAGGTATTCTATAATATTAAAGAGGCGATTGCCGGTTTCTCCGACGACACTCTCAACAACATTTGCGACAGTGCGTTGCAGCTTCCCGAGGGCAAACGAACGCTTGGCGGCATTTTCCGCACCGCATTGTGGAATAAGCCTTCGATGATGCTCGAAGTTGCAAAGGTCTTTGTCTCGTGATTACGCGGATGGCGCAGATTTAGCTCAGATTGCAGATGGAATCAGATGGAGTGAAAAAAGTAGCGATTGATCAGATATCAAAAATTTGTAATCGGATATCAAGGATCTTCTGTTTAATTACTGTTTACTGTTTACTGCCAACTTTTCAAAGTCCCGCCCAACAGAAATCCACGCAGGAACTTGTCGACATCCTTTCTGTCAACCCAACTATTGCCCTCGATTTACGGTATGCCACTGAGAATAATTTTACTCATCACAAGCTCTATCCCGTTGTAAAATGTATGCTGCGGCGCGAACCGGCTGAAAGCTTGAGCGCCGTGCAGAAGGAATTAAAAGCTTGTGGACTTGGCCTAAAAATATTTGACGGATACCGTCCGCTCTCCATCCAAAAAAAGTTATGGGATGCCGTGCCCGATGAGCGGTATGTTGCCAATCCTGCCAGGGGTTCCCGTCACAACCGCGGCGCTGCTGTCGACCTGACGATCATTGATTCTCTCGGCCGCGAACTTGATATGCCGACGCCATTCGATAATTTTACGGCCAAAGCTCATTGCGATTACATGAAGCTGCCGAAGAACGTGTTGAAAAACCGCGCATTGCTGGAACATGTGATGGAGCGGCATGGCTTCATGAGGATGACGACGGAATGGTGGCATTTCGATTTCAACGGCTGGGGAAAGTTTAAGATCTTGGACCTACCACTCGAATAATTCTTCAAGTTTTGAACGCCGGCAGGTCATCTTGCGCCTTACTCGTGTTTGCCGTATATTAAATTTGAAAATATTTGCGGGAGGGGTCCTCAGGTTTTCATCGGCGGCATTGTTTTGAACGACGACGTTAAAAATATCCTCCTTGTCCGCATTGATAGAATCGGAGACGTCTTACTCTCTTTGCCGATGCTGCCGCTTCTCAGGCGCTCTTATCCCAACGCTAGGATCTCCGTTTTAACACGTCGCTATACGCGGGAACTCGTCGACCATCACTCGTGTGTTGACGAAGTTCTGATTTACGAGCACGAAGACAATATTCGATCTCTATGGACGATTCTCAAAGAGCTTCGCAAGCGGTGCTTTGATATTGCCGTCATTCCGTATCCGCGTTTCCGCCCAACGCTGTTGTTGTTTTTTTCCGGGATTCGAATCCGGGTTGGATCGGGATACCGGTGGTATTCGTTCCTCTTCAACCGGAGAGTGTTCGAACATCGGAAGGATGGAAAAAAGCACGAGGTGGAATATAATCTCAACCTGCTCCGGCCTCTGGGAATTGAAGCGCAGGGACATCCGGAATTTGAATTTTCGATTTCTTCTTCTGCGCGTAATGCTGTTGACTCGATGCTCGCACATCAATCGGTTTCTCCGCAAGAGAAATTCGTCGTTTTTCATCCGGGAAGCGGCGGTTCCGCACGCGATTGGAGCGGGGAGAATTTCTCCAAGCTTGGGAACGAAGTGCATCGCCGGCTGGGAGTGAAAGTAATCGTGACCGGCGGGAAGGGGGAAGAAGCATTAGTGCGACGAATTATCGACGGCATGACTGGATCGCCCCTTTCCGTTGTGGGAAAGCTCTCGCTCATGGAGCTCGGTGAGTTGATCCGCCGGGCAAAGGTTTTTGTCTCAAATTCAACTGGCCCGATGCATATTGCTGCAATTGTCGGGACTCCGGTCGTCGCATTTTTTCCGCCGATTGTGCAGTGTAGCCCCGTTCGGTGGGGTCCATACACGGAGAAGAAAAGGATCTTTCTTGCTGAAAATAAGAACTGCGAGTTATGCAAGGGATCGCCATGCCGCTCGAATGTCTGCATGGATCAAATCACCGTTGAAGAAGTCTTTTTCGCAATAGAAAAATTCCTGTATGATAAACAATAACTCGGTTAATTCGGCATTTGGCTGTTTCACAAGACTGACAATTTTTCTTGCATTGGGGTTTGGTACGGCACCAGCGTTCCAAACTGAAGAGGTGCAGCAGACAGTTTCGCAACATGCATTTACTGTCGGCGAACGGTTGGTGTTCGATGTCGGGTATGGTTTTATTACTGCCGGGGAAGCGATTATTTCCGTCCCCGAATATGACACCATCGCCGCTCATCAATGTTTCAAGGTGATGTTCGAAGTGAATTCGAGCCGGACGTTCTCCTGGTTTTTCGAAGTGCGCGACCGTTATGAAACGTATCTCGACGTTGATGGAATCTTTCCGTGGAGATTTGAACAGCACGTCAAAGAGGGACATTACCGCAGAGATTTTACCGCGGATTTTGACCAGACGAACCATATTGCGAAAACATCGGAAAAACAATATCCCATTCCGCCGAAAGTTCAGGATATTATGTCGGCGTTCTTTTTTGTGCGGACGCTTGATTTTTCACACAGCAAGGTCGGTGAAAAAATTCACCTTCAGAATTTCTACAAAGACTCAACCTACGATCTCGACGTAAAGTTCATCGGGAGAGAAACAATAAAAGTGGAAGCCGGAACCTTTAAATGCATCATCGTCGAGCCGTTAGCAAAAGAGGGAGGCTTATTCAAGAGCGAGGGGAAAGTGCTTCTTTGGCTTTCCGACGACGAGAGGAAAATACCGGTGAAGATCAGCACGAAAGTGCTCATCGGTTCGATCGAATCCGAGTTGCGCGAGTTCTCCGGCATCAACGGCGAATTGAAAGCGAGGATAAAATAAATGTCAAAATACATCCAAGCAGACCTCTCGAAAATCAAGACGATTTCGATTATGTCGCGTAAAAGCAAAGTGACGCCGAAAGATTTTGCCGCGCCGTTCGACCCTGCACGGCAATCGTTCGCTCAATTTGCGCGTTCCTTGCCGAATATTTTGGCGGCAGCGCAGCTCAACAACGTGGTTGCGGATATTGTCCGCGCTCGAAGGCAGAATAAGCCCGTCATTCTGATGATGGGAGCGCACGTTGTCAAGGTTGGCTTGTCCCCGATCATCGTCGATTTGGTGCGGCGGAAAATCATTACTGCGGTTGCCATGAACAGCGCCGCCTCGATTCACGATGTTGAAACAGCATTGTGGGGGCAGACGTCGGAAGATGTTGCCGTAAACATCCTCGACGGCAAATTCGGCATGTCGAAAGAAACGGGCGAGTTTATCAACAATTCGCTCTCCATCGGCTATTACATGACCACGATGGGCTACGGCGAAACGCTCGCCAGTGCGCTGGTCAAAGCGCGGGCGAAGAACAAGCGGTTGAGTATTCTTGCGACATGCTATGAACTCGATGTCCCCGTTACCGTGCACGCGGCAATCGGAACGGACATTGTCCACCAGCAGCCGACCATGGACGGAGCTGCAACCGGCGAGCTGAGTTTTCGCGATTTCAAAATTTTCTCCAACGTCGTGAAATATCTGGTCAACGGCGGTGTTGTGCTGAATGTCGGCTCCGCGGTCATCATGCCCGAAATCTTTTTGAAGGCACTCACTGTCGCACGAAACCTCGGCGCCAAAGCGCAGGGATTTACAACGGCGAATTTTGACATGTTGCGGCATTACCGTCCGACGATGAATGTTGTCCTCCGTCCAACGCAAAAAACCGGCAAGGGGTACGATTTTTCCGGCCATCACGAGATCATGATCCCCCTGCTCGCTGCCCTCGTAAAACAACATTTCAGGACCGATGGACGAACACGGCGAACATAACGCGGATTTTCACTCCGTAGAAAAACCGACGGTCGCTTCAATCGTGACCTCCAAAGTTATGAGGATGAATCCTTTGGGTTTCGTCGTCTTTGCTTTGGCGGGAGTTTTCTTTCTCTACCAGGTTGTCGGTGGCGGGTTGACGCTGTTGCTTTTCGGTCAGTCTATAACGAATGATAACGTACAGTGGATGCGGGCCGGAACTATGCTCGCGCAACTTATATTTCTGTTGATCCCTACCGTTGTGCTGATGAGAATCCGGCACGGCTTGATACGTTTTTCACTTCCGTGGCGAGTTCCGAAATCGACGGAGTTTGTGCTGGCGGTGGTCGGAGTGTTTTCGCTGCAGCAAGTGATGGAGGGATATCTTTTCTTTCAAGACAAAATTCCGCTTCCCGAGTCTCTTCGCCCCTTCATAGAAATGGTGCGTAAACTGATCGAAGAGACATATACCATGCTGGTTCAAGCGCATTCGCCGTTGGAGCTGCTTTTTGTTATCGTCGTTGTCGCTGTAACGCCGGCGATCTGCGAAGAATTGCTCTTCCGGGGATTAATCCAGAAGAATATGACGCTTGCGACAAACAAAAAGGCGGGATTTATATTTACGGGAATTATTTTTGGCCTTTACCACATGAACCCTTTTCTTGTCGTTCCTCTGGTCGGACTTGGCATCTTATTCGGGTTGTTCATGTACCGGTCAGAAACAATTTTGATTTCCATGGTTGCGCATTTTGTCAACAACCTTGTTTCCGTCCTCGGAGTGTACTATGAATCTGATATGAAGAATTCTACGGCCCTGTCAATGTTCAATTCGTTGTCCGATTTTTCATCGACCTTCGTGCTTTCTTCGACTCTCGGTTTCGGGATCATTTTTCTTGTTACTATGTATTTCTATTGGCAGGTGACTTCCGAGCTGCAAGTTCCGATCCACGGGGAGCCTTCAGTATGACATGTCCCCACTGCAATGCCGCTAATACAAAAGTGGCTCTGTTTTGCCTCGGGTGCGGATCTGCTCTTCGCGCGCATGGCGAGGTCGCGTGTGAAAACCATTCCGGAACGCCTGCGACCGGCGTGTGCATCATCTGCGGCAAGCCGGTATGCGGCGATTGTTCGATTGCCGTAAGAGACAAGATGTACTGCGACGATTTCGCCCATTCACAATTGATAACGCAGTACACGAAGCTTGCGGCTGCTGCCACCGAATTTGACGCAGAAGTGGTTGTAAAAAATCTTTCGGCGAACGGAGTCCCTGCGCGTCAATACTCCGCGAAAAAGTTCTCCCAGTTCGGTTGTCTGACGGACAATTGTTCTGTCTCCATCTTTGTGAAGACTGAAATGATCGATGAAGCACGGCGCCTTGTCGAAGAAATGGACCTCGAGGATTTTCTGATTCACGAAACCGTTCAATCATGACTGCGAGAAATTCAAACCTCGTATCCCGCGTGCTCGTAGCGATCGTCGCTATTCCGGCAGTGTTGTTTGTTTCTTACAGCGGCGGAATTTTATTCTTCCTTTTTGTCAGCGCAGTTTCCTGCCTTGCGCTGAATGAATTGTATGCACTGGCAGTTGTGAAAGGGGCTTCCCCGCAGCGAAGCGTAGGAATTGCCACCGCGGTTCTTCTTAACTGCGCGTTTTTTCATGAACGGATTGGATCGTTCATCGTGCCGTTGTTGATCGATAAAGGAATTACGGCGTCTCTTTTTACCAACGAGCAGTTATTCTTGATAGTCCTTCTGCTTTTCTTTATCCTGGTGTTGACGGTTGAACTTTTTCGAGGGAAGGGTTCGGCATTTGTTAATGCCGGATATACTATTCTCGGAGTTGCGTACATCGGCGTTTTTCTCGGTACTTTTATCGGCATACGCGAATTATTCGGGAACGAATTTCCCTACCGGCTGGCACAGAATTGTGTTATCGGAGGGGAAGGAGTTTCGGATGCCTCTGTTCATGCAGTGACGTACATGTGGGGAGGGCTGACGATTATTTCTATCTTTGTGTCAATCTGGATGTGCGACACGGCTGCGTATTTTGGAGGCTTGGCGACGGGGAAACACAAACTTTTTCCGCGTGTCAGTCCCAACAAAACATGGGAAGGAGCCGTGTGGGGATTCTTTGGCGCTGTGGGAACGATGATCGCGGCGCAAAGGTTCATGCTCCCGTATTTAAAATTCCATCAGGCATTGACGATTGGAGTCATCATTGGCGTATGCGGGCAAATCGGCGATTTGGTGGAGTCGTTGTTCAAACGCGATGCCGGTGTGAAAGATTCTTCAAATCTGATTCCCGGCCATGGCGGCGTGCTTGACAGGTTCGATAGTTTGATATTTGTTTCACCGATTTTGTATCTTTATATAGATTTTGTCGTGTTGTCATGTAGGATCTGAGAAGAGGACGTGGAGTGGACAAGCCATCGAAGAAGGTCACTATTATCACACTGGGCTGTGCAAAGAATCAAGTTGATTCGGAGGCACTCTGGAGCCAATTGCAAGGGAATGACTTTGAAGTGACATCCGAAATCTCGGAAGCATCAATCGCAGTCATCAATACATGCGGGTTTATTGACGAAGCAAAAAAACAGTCGGTCGATACAATTCTCGAAACCGTTAAGCTGAAGAATGAGGGGAAGCTCGAGAAAGTTATTGTCATGGGATGCCTCTCGGAGCGTTACCATAACGATCTCGCTAAAGAAATTCCCGAAGTCGATCGTTTTTTTGGGTCGAACGAGATGCCGATGATCGTCAGCGAACTCGGCGGCAACTATAAATACGAATTACTCGGCGAGCGTCAGCTTTCCACGCCTCACTACTCTGCGTACTTGAAAATTTCTGAGGGCTGCGATAATCCTTGTTCGTTCTGCGCTATTCCGCTCATGCGCGGCATTCATCGCTCAAAACCCGCCGGTCAGATCATGGACGAAGTGATGAAACTGGTAGCCAAAGGAGTCAAAGAACTTATTGTCATTGGGCAAGATACGACGTACTATGGACTGGACCTTTACGGTACGAGGGAATTGGGTTCATTGCTCACTTCTCTTGCCGGCGTGAAAGAGCTGGAGTGGATCCGGCTGATGTATGCGTATCCGGCAAAGTTTCCTGTAGACATCCTGCGGGTTTTTCAGGAAAACCCGAAAATTTGCCGGTATCTTGACATGCCGATCCAACATGCCTCGGATAACGTCCTCAAATCCATGAGGCGCGGAATAACGCGGCGTGCAACTGAATCGCTTATCGGAACAATACGAAATGCAATTCCCGGCATCGCTTTGCGAACTACGCTCATCACGGGGTATCCCAACGAAACCGAGCGCGACGTAGATGAGATGGTCGAATTTATTAAGGCCGTGCGCTTTGACAGGCTCGGTGTTTTTACATACTCGCAAGAGGATGGAACAGGGGCGTATGGTCTCGGCGACCCGATATCACACGACGAGAAAGAAGCCCGGCGCGCAAAAATCATGGATGTCCAAAAGGAGATTTCACGCGAACGAAACGAAGAACGCATCGGGAAAACGACCCGTGCCGTTGTGGAGCGATGTGAAGATGGAGTGCATATCGGTCGAACGATGTGGGATGCTCCGGAAATAGATAATGAAATTTTTATCACACCGGCGGACGATCGTCACCTTTCCGTCGGCGAATTTGTTGATGTAATGGTAACCGACGCCGCAGAGTATGACCTGTACGGCGACGCAGTGTAAACGCAACGTACCACCGACGTAAGAATTTCATCACCAGCATGCCGCCTGTATGCGAACACTCATTCTCGGTTCTTTTTTCTTCCTTGCCCAGTTCGGCTCTCTTCGAGCTCAGGTCGAAAATCGTCCGGAACACGTCATCACCGGCATGCCGGAGTTCTATCTCGACGCATTGAGCTTTCAATCGAACGATTCGTCCGCAGCGCGCATTGACCTGTATACTCAAGTTCCGTTCCAAGGGCTGCGATTCGTTGCCGGCGATTCCGGGTTCATTGCTCGGTATGAAATTACCATTGACATCCTGAACGGCGATGGCAATGCGATCTTGGAGAAAACGTGGAACGAAGAAGTCCACGTACGTAATTTCGACGAGACACAATCGAGAAGAGAGTACAGCCCGGCGACGGGTTCGTTTACACTGCCCCCCGGCAGTTACGAGATGCGCATCGAATTGCGCGAGGTGGAATCGGGAAAAACCATCACGCAGCTCAGGAAAGTGGACATCGAAAACTATGCGCAGGCGCCGTTTTCAGTGAGCGATATTATGCTGGTGAACCACGTCACGAACGAAGGAGGACAATCGACGATCATGCCGAATGTATCTGGAAATCTCTACGACACTCCTCGCGGCTTTTCCCTTTTCTTTGAACTCTACAACAAGACCGGAGCGGATTCTGCGGCGTTTACGTATCGAGTGTTTGACAAGAAGGAAAAGCTGATGTACACGCAGAGTGAGCGCCGCCGCCTCGACGGGAAGAAGTCAGAAATAGTAGCGGAAATAGACAGCACACGGTTTCCAGCAGGCTCTTATCATTTGGAAGTCGAAGCACAGACCATCCAAAAATCCGACACGATTGTATCATACAAGGTTGAGAAAAGGCGCAACTTTACAATGCGATGGGGAAGCATGCCCCTGACGGTCGAAGACCTTGATCTTGCGATCAAACAAACCAAGTATATTGCCAACACCAAAGAATTTGATGCCATGATGGAGGCATCGACTCTCGACCAAAAGCAAAAGCTGTTCGAGGAATTTTGGCGAAAGCGAGACCCAAGCCCGGATACGCAGCGCAACGAGAATATGGAAGAATACTACAGCCGCGTTCAGTATTCCAACGAGCATTTTTCTCATTTCGTTGATGGTTGGCGCACCGACATGGGTATGGTATTCATTTTGTTCGGATCGCCAAGCAGCGTTGACCGCCATCCGTTCGACATTGATTCTAAACCGTACGAAGTGTGGTCGTACTACGAATTCAACAGGCAAATTGTTTTTGTCGATGAAACTGGTTTCGGTGATTTCAGGCTTGTTACGCCGATTTGGGATTTGGTGCATCGCCTCAAATAGCATTGCGTTTGCCTCTATGCATAGCACTGTTTCGCCAATCGTGCGGCACCGACACCACCTCCGCTTATGCCTCCTGATGGTGTGCCTTCCTTCCGTTCTCGTTTCTCAGACAAAAATCATTTCGATCGGATTTTATGGAAATCACTATTTCTCTCAACGAGAGTTGCTTCAGTTTCTTCCCTTTTCCCGCGGATCTGAATTTCACCGCGAGCGGCTGCACACATCGCTTCAAGCGGTGATGGACCATTATCGCGGTGAAGGATTCTATTTTGCACGGTTTGATTCTGTGCACTGCGTTTTTTCTGCGGACAGCACAACCGTAGGGCTGGATTTATTCTTGGATGAAGGGAAACAGACCCTCATCGAGCGTATTGGAATTTCCGGGGCTGCGCTTTTTCCGCCCGATGATATAAGAAAGCAATTTGAAACAGCCCCGGGGATACTTCTACGCCAAACAACGCTGGAGAAAGACATCGATGATGTGCTTACGCGGTATGAAAACCGGGGTTATCCGCTGGCGAAAGTGCACGTGGATTCTCTTGCCGTAGACTCTCTCGATGCATCAAAACTATCCTTCGTGCTTGCAGTCACGGAAGGGCCGCGGGTGTATCTTACTGAAATCAAAGTCGAGGGGAATACCCAGACTCGAAGCAATGTCATTGCGCGCGAAGCCTATTTTCAACCGGCTGAAATCTATAACCAGGAAAAAGTGAATCGCATCCGGCGAAGGCTCGAGCGGCTCGGAATTTTTTCATCGGTGGGAGAACCGCAGCTGTATCTTTTGAATGACCCCGGGTCTGCAGACAGCGTTGCGGCAGGAATTTCTATTGGCGTGCAGGATGGGAACACGAATAATTTTGACGGTATTGTCGGCTACGTTCCCCCGGTGGCCGGAGGGGGCAGCGGGTATTTCACCGGCAATGTGTTTGTGTCGATGAGGAACTTATTCGGGACGGGGCGGAAAGCGGTTGTTCGTTGGCAGAGGGAGACTCAGCTTACTCAGGAACTTGAAGCAAGCTACAACGAACCGTGGGTTGCCGGTTATCCGGTGAACGCAGGGCTTGGCATTTTTCAGCGCAAACAAGATTCCACATACATTAAGACCAGATTCGATGTTCGGGCCGATGTCAATGTCACGACGGAATTATCACTCGCTGCTACCCTTGGTCAAGAATCGGTTGTTCCCTCGGCAAATTTGACGTATTTTAGCGTGTTCGAAAGCAGTCTTCTCTCGTTGGGGGGTGAAATCCACTACGACACACGTGACGACCCCCGCAATCCGACATCGGGAATCAGTTACGCAACGGCATACAGCCGTGGCACAAAAAAAATTACGGGACCTCAGCAATATCTCTCGCTTGCACCGGATCGAAATTTTCTTGTCGAACAGCTTTCGATGGACATGGAATCCTATCTCCCGCTTTTCACGAGACAAGTATTGCTGGTCGGAATTCATGGAAAGAAGATTACCTCCAGTCAGCTGGAACAGAGCGATTTATTCCAGATCGGAGGGACGAATACAGTACGCGGTTACCGCGAGAATCAGTTTTACGGCTCCCAAGTACTTTGGTCGAATTTTGAATATCGCTTTTTGACTGGACGGCTTTCCAGCGTCTTTGGTTTCCTGGATGCCGGGTATTTCTCGAAACCTCCCGATTTCCTTCACTCTTTTCCTTCCCAGGAAAAATTTTTGTACGGGTATGGAGTCGGGACGCGTCTCGATACGTCGCTGGGTATTTTACAGGTCAGCTTTGCGCTGGGAGAGGGGGACACGTTTAGTACCGCCAAAATCCATTTCGGGATAGCCAATGATTTTTAATTGGAGCATTGCAGTCCGCTCGAAGCGATAAATGAGCGGGGTTTCAACATCCGCATTCAGTCTATTAATAATGAACCTATTGCATATCAATCGTTACATTCTTCTGCTCCGTCCGTCGAATTTTGTCATTGCCGTTGCATCGGTGTTTGTCTCGTGCCTGCTCGCTGGCGGAAAAGCCGAGGTCCTTCCGGCAATGATTATTGCTTCGCTTGCTGCCGGATGTATCGGCGGAGGCGGCATGGTAGTCAACGACATTTTTGATGCTGAGATCGACCGCATCAATAAACCTGCGCGGCCTGTAGCGAGCGGCGCCGTTTCTCCCCGGTCAGCTGCATTCTTTTATGCTCTCGTAACCGCTGTTGGTTTGTTGTTGAATCTTTTTTTAAATTCGAATGCACAAGCGATTGCCGGATGTGCCGCCGTTCTCATCTTCTTATACAGTTACAAATTAAAGAGCACGCCTCTTTTTGGAAATGTGACGGTTGGTCTTCTCACGGGCCTGGCATTTATCTATGGCGGTGCCGCCGTCGGAAATATTGAACGGGCAATCATTCCTGCACTCTTTGCATTCCTTATTAATGTCGGCCGCGAACTTATAAAAGATATGGAGGATGTTCAGGGCGACGCGCTCCATCATGCAGAAACTTTTCCGGTCAAATACGGTATGAAATCTGCATCAATTGTCGCAACAGGGTTTCTTCTCGCTGTTGTCGGTTCTACGGTGATTCCGTTTGTCAACCGTCAATACGGCATCGTGTATTTTATTATTGTCATGACCGGCGTCAATTGTGTTATCGCGTTTGTCCTTTTCTCAATGTGGAAAGACACGTCTCCGAAAAATCTGAACCGACTGAGCACTATCCTGAAGTATGACATGCTTATCGGCTTGATTGCGATATATGCGGGTTAAGGCTAAGCCTACGGTTAAGAATATGGGAAAAGATGCGATGGCAAAAGAAGAACAACTTCTTCGGAAAAATGTAAGAGAAATAAAAGACCTGCTTTGTTTCGAGCGTAAGTACTGGCGGCGGAATATCTTTTGCGTTGCCGGAGTTGATGAAGCCGGAAGGGGTCCGCTCGCAGGGCCGGTCGTTGCGGCGGCCGTTATTTTTAAGCCGGAAGTGTCCCTTCCTTTCGTCAACGATTCGAAAAAGCTCTCGGAAAACAGAAGAAGGGAGCTGTACCATAACGTCTACCGGCATGCGATTGCCGTAGGCGTGGGGACGGTCAGCCATGAGGTGATCGACAGAATTAATATTTTGCAGGCGTCGATGCTCGCAATGCACAAGGCCATCGAGCAGCTGAATGTTCAGCCGGAACAGCTTCTTGTGGATGGAAATTTCTTTCGCCATGAGAATATTCCGGTAGAGAATATCGTGAAAGGCGACGCTTTGTCTCACTCTATTGCAGCGGCTTCGATTATTGCGAAAGTAACGCGCGATGCACTCATGACAGAATACGACCGCGTATTTCCCCAATACGGGTTTGCAAAACACAAGGGTTACGGAACACGGGAACATGTTGCAGCGATTCACCGGTACGGTTTTTCCGAAATTCATCGCAAAACGTTTCATGTCCCCAATTTGGATTCCGTAAACGCCATGGTGACGCCTTGAACATTCCAGTCACGGTATCTCCCAATCCAGAGCGGCGCTTATCCGTGCTGTTCGGCTCTCGGCTCGAGCCCTCGGAATCATATTCTTCAGCGCCGGGCGATCATTACGCCGATGTTCTTGCGAGCCGCATTTCCGTGCACCGGGGCATCATCATTCACGTTGCAGGCAGCCTCGTGCTTGCAGAGTTTGAAGATGCTGCCGAGGCGGTCAATTGCGCTATCGATATCCAGGACCGGATTGCGCAGTTCAGCAAGATCCATCCCGACGAATGGTCCTTCGGCGTGAACATTGGAATTCACTACGGTGAGTTGTATCTTTCGGACGGAGCGTGTAAAGGAACCGGTGTTGATGCTGTGATGGAGATGCTTTCGTTTGTTCCCCCCGCTGCGGTTTACATTACCCAGGACGTTTTTGTACGAGTGCGGCTCTTGCTGCCGTTGAAGTTTGATAACATCGCTAAAAAAGTTTTTTCCTCCGGAGCCGGTGAAAAGGATATTTTTTCCGTTGCATGGAAGTCCGTTACCGAGAACCTTGAAGCGTCGTTAAAACGTTTGGGCGAAGATGATCTTCAGCGCGCCACCACGCTTTCTTCAAAACTTGGGTTCGATGCATCCAAAAAGGCAACTTCACTTGTTTTGATTTTCTTTATGGTATTTCTTTTTGTATTGCTCAAAGCCTTGAAACTGTTTTGAGGAACGGGGGGATGAAGTCCACAAGGGCGATCGGGAATAGCGGTGAACGCAGCGCCGTGTCATTCTTACAGCGGCAGGGACTTGCCATCCTTGACCGGAACTACACCTTTAATCATGGCGAAGTTGATATCGTCGCTAAAGACGGAGACGCTCTCGTATTCGTTGAAGTGAAGCTGCGCCGCAACGCCCGCTTCGGTTCGCCGCAGGAAGCGGTCACGCCTGCGAAGCAGGAACTGATCCGACGGACTGCTGAGGGCTACGTTCTCGAAAAAAAGTTGAACAATATCTCCTGCCGTTTCGATGTTGTTGCAATTGTCGATGAGGATGGACTGAAGAGGTTTGTTCACTATAAGAATGCTTTTTGACGTTTACAATTTTCGATTTGCAATTTTCAATTGCTAGTGAGTTCAAGCCAGTTTCTTAAAATTGAAAATTGCAAATTGTAAATCGAAAATGACGTGATACTATACATCCAACAAACGGTGTTGATTCCATGAACGCTTTTCCATTTTTGCTCGGTGCCATGTGCGTCATGGCGATCATGTACCGGTACTACAGCGCATTCATCGCCGCGAAAGTCATTGCGCTGAACGACAGCCGAACGACGCCCGCGCATACTTTCAACGACGGCAGCAATTACATCCCGACGAACAAGTGGGTATTGTTCGGCCATCATTTCGCGGCCATCTCGGGGGCCGGGCCGCTGATCGGCCCTGTTCTCGCCGCGCAATTCGGATTCCTTCCCGGATTTTTGTGGCTGTTGATCGGAGTTGTGCTCGGCGGGGCAGTCCACGACTTTCTCATACTCGGACTATCCATTCGCCGAAACGGAAAATCCCTCGCGGAAATCGCACGGCATGAAGTGAGCCCGCTTTCGGGGATTATTGCTTCGATTGCAATTCTATTTATTGTGATCATCGCCCTCGCGGGACTCGGGCTTGCGGTTGCTAATGCTTTGCACGACAGCGCATGGGGAACGTTTACCATTGCGATGACGATTCCACTTGCGTTGTTTGTCGGCCTCTATATGTACAGGATTCGCAAGGGAAAGATTGCCGAGGCGAGCGTTATCGGCGTCATTGGTGTTCTCATTTCTGTTTTCGTGGGAAGCTATATTCCCGGCTCGTGGCTCGCGCCGTATTTTACATTTTCAAGAACGGGGATAATCAACTTGATGGCGGCCTACGGATTTCTGGCATCGATTCTTCCAGTGTGGCTGCTTTTAGCTCCGCGGGACTATTTAAGTTCGTACATGAAAATCGGCACGATCGCTGCTCTCGTGGTTGGCGTTTTTGTTGTTATGCCGCAGTTGAAGATGCCGATGGTCACCGACTTCATTCACGGAGGCGGGCCGATTATCCCGGGAAAAATTTTCCCGTTCGTTTTTGTTACGATAGCATGCGGTGCGATATCCGGATTCCATGCGCTCGTTTCATCCGGCACCACGCCGAAAATGCTCGATAAAGAAAGCGACGCACGAATGATTGGGTACGGTGCGATGCTTATGGAAGGATTAGTCGGGATCATTGCTCTGGTTGCGGCGAGTTCGTTGTTCCCTGGAGACTATTTCGCGATCAATGTGCCCGCGCAAAAATTTTCCGCGCTGGGAATTCCGACGGTGAATCTTACGGAACTTGCACGGGAAGTCGGCGAGAGCATTGCAGGACGCCCCGGCGGGGCCGTGTCGCTTGCCGTTGGGTTCGCACAAATCTTCACCGCGCTCCCCGGAATGAAAGGTCTAATGTCATACTGGTATCATTTTGCCATCATGTTCGAAGCACTTTTTATTTTGACGACGATCGATGCCGGAACACGCGTCGGCAGATTTCTCGTCCAGGAATTTGTAGGCAAGTTTTACAAACCGTTTGAAAGAACAGATTGGATGCCGGGGACGCTAATTTCTACAGGTTTTATTGTCTTTTCATGGGCGTACTTCATTCACACGGGAAACATTAGCAGTATATGGCCTATGTTCGGCGTGGCGAACCAGCTGCTTGCAAGCGTGGCATTGTGTGTTGCCGCGACGGCGATCATCAACTCGGGGAAGCAAAGATATGTGTGGGTGGCAATGGTGCCGCTTGCATTCGTCTCCGTTACGACCTTCTCCGCAGGATTTCTCAATATCACCGATAATTTTTTGCCGATGACGGACAATCCCGCGACGAGGTTTCAGGGGTATTTGAATTCCGTGCTTACGGTGATCATTATGCTTTGCGCTGCCATTATCCTGATCGATTCGGCGAGACGCTGGTACCGCATCTTGGTTAAGAAAGAGTATTTTACCGGAGGCCATCTGGTCTATACGCCGAACGGAAAGAATGACCCGCCGGAGTTCGGCTGTTGCTGAAAGATGATTGAAGGAGTTTCACTGAAGCATGTTGCAATTCAATTGATTGTAAGAACAATCGACTTATCCTGTGTCGCACGATTTATTTTCTGAAAATATTCTCCCTTCACAAATTGTAATCCTCCAAAAATTTCTGTATTATTATATGGAAATGAAATGAACCTGACGCGCTTTCAGCCGTCAGGTTTTTGTGTACCTAAAACTATCCTGCTCTACTCATGCCAAAACGAACAGATATTAAATCGATTCTCATCATCGGCAGCGGGCCGATCGTGATCGGCCAGGCATGCGAGTTTGACTATTCCGGAACTCAAGCATGCAAAGTGCTGCGTGAAGAGGGCTACCGTGTCATCCTCATCAACAGCAATCCCGCAACTATCATGACGGACCCCGACCTCGCCGATGCGACCTACGTGGAACCGATAACTCCCGAATTCGTCGAGATGATCATCGAAAAAGAAAGGCCGGACGCGATCCTCCCAACCATGGGGGGGCAGACTGCACTCAATACGGCGGTCGCATTGGCCGAACGAGGAGTGCTGGAAAAATACGGCGTCGAACTGATCGGAGCGAAACTTGATGCAATCAAAAAGGCAGAAGACCGTCAACTGTTTCAGAAAACCATGCGCGCGGCAGGGCTTCACATGCCCCGGGGAGGTTTCGTTTACAGCTATGAAGATGCGCTAAAAATTGTCGACGGCATCGGTTTTCCTATTATCATCCGTCCGTCGTTCACCCTCGGGGGAACCGGAGGCGGGATTGCGTATAATATTGAAGAGTTTCGCTCTATCGTCGAGCATGGCATCACGAATAGCCCGATTCACGAAGTTTTGATTGAGGAATCGGTGATCGGATGGAAGGAGTACGAGCTGGAGGTGATGCGTGACACGAAGGACAATGTTGTGATCATTTGTTCGATTGAAAATTTCGACCCGATGGGCGTACATACCGGAGATTCGATTACCGTCGCGCCGGCACAAACGCTGACCGACAAAGAATACCAGTACATGCGCGATGCAGCGATTACCGTAATGAGGGCTATCGGTGTGGATACCGGAGGCTCAAACGTTCAGTTTGCCATAAATCCCGCCGACGGAAAGATGTACATCATCGAGATGAATCCGCGCGTGTCGCGAAGCTCGGCGCTCGCCTCCAAAGCGACAGGGTTTCCGATTGCAAAAATTGCTGCCAAGCTAGCAGTCGGTTATTCGCTGGATGAAATTCCCAACGATATTACAAAACTTACGCCGGCATCGTTTGAGCCGACGATCGATTATACTGTCGTGAAAATCCCGCGGTGGGATTTTGAAAAGTTCAAGGGTGTCGACGAAACGCTCGGCGTGCAAATGAAATCGGTCGGCGAAGCGATGGCGTTCGGGCGGACGTTTAAGGAGGCCCTGCAAAAAGCGTTACGGTCCCTGGAAACCGGACGTGCCGGGCTCGGGGCGGACGGGAAGGATGCGTTCGACTACCGCAAGCTGTCAGCGAAGTCAAAATCCGAGTGGGTGCGAAAAGTCAAGGACCAGCTCCGAAGGCCGAAGCCGAGCAATATTTTTTTCCTCCGGTACGCTTTTCAACTCGAATTCACTATTGAAGAGATTCACGCGCTCACGAAAATCGACCCCTGGTTTTTGTTCAACATCAAGCAAATTGTCGACTGCGAAAATGAACTTTCGGCGCTGGTGGAAGAACATGATGCGATGAAGAACAGACTTTCCGTGATAACGGCCGAAATTCTTTTCAAAGCCAAACGGTACGGATTTTCCGATAAACAGCTCGCATATCTGTGGAAGACGGATGAAGATGCCGTCAGGGATTTGCGAAAGAAGCTCGGCGTTCTCCCGGTTTTCAAAACAGTCGACACGTGCGCCGCAGAGTTCGAGGCTCACACGCCGTATCATTACTCCACATACGAGAAGGAGAACGAATCTGTTCGTTCGGAAAAAAAGAAAGTGATCATCCTCGGCGGCGGCCCGAACAGGATCGGACAGGGCATCGAGTTTGACTATTGCTGCGTTCACGGCGTGTATGCTCTGCGTGAAGAGGGATACGAAACGATCATGATCAATTGTAATCCCGAAACCGTCTCCACCGATTACGACACGACCGATAAACTGTATTTTGAACCGTTGACAGTCGAGGATGTGCTGAATATTTGTGAGTACGAACAGCCGGAAGGAATTATCGTCAGCTTCGGAGGACAAACACCGCTGAAGATTGCAAAAGAACTTGAATCGCACGGCGTTCGCATCCTGGGCACGTCGACGGAAGGAATTGACCTCGCTGAAGACCGTAAACGCTTCGGCGCGCTGTTGCGCCAGCAAAATATTTCGCATCCGAAGTACGGGACGGCGTTTTCAATACGGGATGCCGTCCTTGTGGCGGAAGAAATCGGATTTCCGGTGCTCGTTCGCCCATCGTACGTCCTCGGGGGACGAGCAATGGAGATTTGTTACAACACTGCCTCGCTCAAAGAATACATGAAGAGGGCGGTGGACGTTTCTCCCGAGCATCCCATTCTTATCGACAACTTTTTGGAGGATGCCTTCGAGTTTGACGTGGATGCTGTGTGCGACGGCAACGATGTCTTGATAGGCGGCGTGATGGAGCACATTGAGGAAGCCGGCATTCATTCGGGAGACAGCGCATGCGTTCTTCCCCCGTTTATGTTAAGCGCTGAAAAAACCGAGGAAATTATTCGAATCACAAAAAAACTTGCATATGCATTGCATGTTGTCGGATTACTGAACGTACAATTCGCGATGAAAGATACTGTTGTGTACGTGCTGGAGGTCAACCCGCGGGCATCGCGCACCGTTCCGTTCGTGAGCAAGGCAACGGGCCTTCCCCTTGCAAAAGTTGCCGCGAAAGTCATGATAGGGAAAAAACTTAAAGAGCTAGGCGTTCTGGATTTTGATTTCAAAAAAGTGAAACACATCTCCGTCAAAGAAGCCGTTTTTCCATTCTCGAAGTTTCCCAAGGTGACGATGTTTCTTGGACCTGAAATGCGTTCGACAGGCGAAGTGATGGGAATATCGGGGACGTTCGGCGCATCAGTCGCAAAATCTCAGATCAGCGCCGGCAATGCACTCCCGGAACGGGGAACCGTCTTTGTCAGCGTCAATGAAAATGACAAGAATGTAAAGACGTTGGAGATTGTCAATGAATACGTCAAGCTCGGCTTCGACATTGTTTCGACCGAAGGAACTTCAAAATTTCTGACAGAGAATGGAATCGCCAACAAACTCGTTTTTAAAGTGCAAGAGGGACGGCCGAACATTGTCGACCATATCAAAAACGGTGAAGTCGACTTGGTCATCAACACTCCCCTCGGTGAAGAATCGCGTCTTGACGAATATTCAATCGGCTGGGCCGCGATTGAACACAAAGTTGCGTTCATCACTACGCTTTCAGCCGCAGCGACTGCGGTAAGAGCTATTGAAGAGATCCGGCACGGCAAAATGTCGGTGAAGAGCTTGCAAGAATTTCATCGCGTGTAAATTGGCGGCAGCAATTGCATGGTTTCGTGATTGTTACCAGGTCAATTCAACACGACTTCAATCGCTTTCATTTTTATCTCTAAAGTGTCAAGTGGGCTTGTACATTCCCCCCAAAGGTCGTTCTCCAAAGGTGTTTGATTTCTTCTTCTTGGCCTCTTAGCCAAAAGACAGAAAAAGACAGCGTTTGGACCTCCAGCACAAAGAAGCCTAAATGTTGGAAATCACACCTCCTTCCATCCCCTTGACACACACCCGCCTATGTATTAAATTGATAACGTTAATACATCCATTAAAACCTTTACTTTAAATGAACAGATTTGCAAGGCAAGCGCTTTTTGTGACAAGAATTGCTCACGTTTCGCTTATTCTTGTAGCATTCAGCACGCTCTATCTCTGCACTCTCACCGCACAAGTTAACAATGCAGGAATTCAGGAAGAGCAGGACTACGCCTTTGCATTCGGGTTGTATCAGGACAAACTCTACCAGCTCGCCTCGGACCAATTTCAGAAGTTCATAGATCAGTATCCTGCCAGTTCCAAGCGCCCGGATGCGATTTTTTTGTATGCCGAATGCCGGTACGCGATGGAAAATTACGACGAGGCAATTTCGGTGCTAAAATCTTTCGCCCGCGAATTTCCGAGGCACAAACTCCGCCTGGATGCTTTGTTCAGGCTCGGAGAAGCCAACTTCAAGCTTCATCACTTCGTCGATGCGATTCCTTTCTACAAGGAAATTGTAGAAAGTTACGGGCAGAACGACCTTGCCGGAGAAGCATCGTATTGGATCGGCGAGGCATACTACAAAGCCGACGATTTTGCTTCTGCTTCAAAGTTCTATACCCTCAGCGCTGAAAAGTATCCCGCAAATAAACTCGCTGACTACGCCCTGTATTCGCTCGGTTGGACAGCAGAGAGGCAAAAGGACTATCAAAAGGCGATCGGGTATTATCAAAGGCTATTAAACGAAAAGAAGCAGAGCGACCTGGTTTCGACGACGGCTGTCCGCATCGGTGAATGCTACAGCAAGGGCGGAGAATTTCAAAAAAGTATCGATTATCTCACCACGGCAAAGCCTTCTATCGCAGATTCAACGGAGAAAGCCGTCGCCGATTATTGTGTGGCTGAAGATTACTA
>Ga0265323_10000018_pt1 | contig 91203 bp, 74 predicted proteins | sample 41225metaG_FD_193580 | JGI IMG/M metagenome (GOLD analysis project Ga0265323, IMG submission 193580) | Rhizosphere microbial communities from Carex aquatilis grown in University of Washington, Seatle, WA, United States - 4-12-25 metaG | ecosystem: Host-associated > Plants > Roots > Rhizosphere...
CCAGTTTTGCCGTGGGGATGAACAGCTCGTTCTGTTGCGGTTTGCGTTTTCCAAGTGCCATGAAAATCAGACGTTTCCCCCGCTCTCTCGTTCAATCATCTGAAGGACTTTTTTAACGGGCTGTTAGGCCGTCCATCGCCCATCACTGTCCCATCATCCAAGCAACGCATTTTTAGCTTCGGGCAAAAATTAGGGGGATGTCCTGGTGATTTGCCGTTGACGGCAGCGGCAGTCATGGGGGATTTTGGTCGGGCTATGGCAAAAATTCAACGGGCGTTGATTTCTGTTTCGGACAAAACGGGCCTGATACCGTTTGCACAGATTCTGGCAAAAGCCGGGATTGAAATTATTTCCACCGGCGGCACCGCCAAAACGCTGCGCGAGGCCGGGCTTACGGTAAAAGACGTCAGCGATCACACCGGCTTTCCCGAAATGCTCGATGGCCGCGTCAAAACGCTCCATCCGAAAGTCCATGGCGGTTTGCTTTTCATTCGCGGCAACAAGACGCACGAAGCCGCCGTCCACACGCATAACATTCTGCCGATTGACCTCGTCGTGGTGAACCTTTATCCCTTCGAGCAAACGGTGGCGAAGCCGGATGTCACTTTGCACGACGCGATTGAGCACATTGACATTGGCGGGCCTTCGATACTGCGCAGCGCGGCAAAAAATCACGACAGCGTCACGGTGGTCGTTGATCCATTGGACTACGCGGTAGTCGCGGAACAGATTTCGGCCAATGGCGACACAACGCTGGAATTGCGCCGCAAACTGGCGGCGAAAGTTTTTGCACGCACCGCCGCCTTTGACGGCGCCATTGCCGCGCATCTGCAAAAAGAATTCCAGCCGTCGCCGGCCTCCAGTCTGCCCGCGGCGCTCAATATTTCCGCACCCCTGGTGCAGCCGCTGCGTTACGGGGAAAATCCGCATCAAGCGGCGGCGCTTTACGGCGGCTTCAATGATTTTTTCCGGCAATTGCACGGCAAGGAACTTTCCTACAACAACATTCTGGATTTGACGGCGGCGGAGAATTTGATTGCGGAATTTTCAGACGACCCGCCGACACTGGCGATTTTGAAGCACACCAATCCGTGCGGGGCCGGCCAGGGCGCCAATTTGCGCGAGGCGTGGGACAAGGCGTTTGCAACGGACAAACAGGCGCCGTTTGGCGGCATCATCGCCGTGAACCGTCCACTCGACGGCGCGTGCGCGGAGGCCATCGCGGAAATTTTCAGCGAGGTCATCGTGGCGCCGGATTTTTCAGTGGAAGCACTGGCAATTTTGCAAAAGAAAAAAAATCTGCGGCTGCTCAAAGTCTTGAAATCACCGCCCGCCGCACGGTCGCTGGACGTGCGAAGTGTCGGGGCAAATTCGTTCTTGTTGCAGGAGCACGATTTGAAAATAGCCACGCGCGCGGATTTGAAAATCGTCACCCGCCGGCAGCCGACGGACAATGAATTGCGCGCAATGCTTTTCGGCTGGCGCGTGGTCAAGCACGTGAAGTCAAACGCGATTGTCTATACAGCCGACGACCGGACGCTGGGCATTGGCGCGGGACAAATGAGCCGTGTGGACGCAAGCCGGATTGCGGTCTGGAAGGCGGGCGAAGCAAAACTTTTACTCAAGGGCAGCGTGGTTTGCAGCGACGCGTTTTTTCCGTTTCCGGATGGTTTGATTGCGGCGGCGGAAGCGGGCGCAACAGCGGCGATACAACCGGGCGGTTCGGTGCGCGACGCGGAAGTAATTGCGGCGGCGGACGGACGCAACATGGCCATGGCATTCACCGGCGCGCGGCATTTCCGGCATTAACGGATGAGCCAGTAAATCAATGCAAATTGGGCGCCAGTGACAGCCGCCAGCAACACCCAGACAAAGGCTTCACGCAGGCGCAGGCTGCGCTGGCGGGCGGCGGCAAGCCAGAACTGGAATTTGGCGGAACCGAGGGTGATGATGTCACCGTTCCGAAGAATCGCGGCCTGAACGGGTTCGCCGTTGACGGTGGTCAGGGCGTTGGGCGCGGTGGCAAGCGTGAAACCTTTCTGCCGGTTAAATTCCAGTGTAAGGTGCTGATCCCAGACGCCGTCGTCTTCAAGTTGCAGTTCGTTTCCCGCCGCCCGTCCGATGCGGAAAGGAAAACGGCGGGCTTCCGGTTGAGCGCCCGCCTTTCTTCCCGAAAGGATGTTGAGTTGAATCATCACCAAATTTTACGCGGCACCTGGATTTGGTCGTTGGGATAAACCGGCGGGTCTTGAGACGAGTCCTGAAGCGCCTTGTCACAATTGACTTTGATGGTTTGGCCATTGGCACGGATCAGCCTGACCTTTTTGTGATTGGCAAAGTCCGTAAAGTCGCCCGCAGTGGTAATGGCTTTGGTGACGGTCATCTGGCCGGCGTACAACTGGCGGCCGGGCTGCTTGACTTCACCGGTGACGTAGTAAACGCGATCTCCGGTATTCACGGAAACCGTGAGATGGCGGTAAAGTTTCGGCACATAGAGATTATATATTTCGTTCTGAAGTTCTCCCGCAGTTTTACCCGCAGCCTGAACATGCCCGATATCGGGCATGGTGATGGTGCCGTCTTCCTTGATGGATTCCATATGCGGAGGAATATCGGACGGCAGGTCTGTCAAGGTCACCGAGACCATATCCCCGACATGAAACCGGGCGACCTCCGCTCCGGTGTAGCCTGTGGATGGCGAACCAGTCATTACTGGCGGAGTGGGGGTGTCGGAAAAGAAAGGATCGCTAGGTGGCGAGTAGCATCCGGTGAAAATCACACCGGTGAGCAGGAGGCCACAAGCAAAAAATCCCAAACCAGACGCTTTCCAAAAAAAATTCATTGTTTCTAATCCTTGCGAAACTGGGCGCATAATCAATACTTTTGTTTAATCCCGATCATGTCGGGGTCGTCGGAATCTTTTCCCTTGACGGGAGTTTCCAGAGCGTCTTCGTTGCGCGTGTAGTAATAATTGCCGTGGTAATAGCCGGTGTAGTAGTAATAGCTTTCGTCCTGCGACATGTTGATATTGTTGAGGAGGATGCCGATGAGGTTGCCGCCGACTTTTTCGATCAATTGCTTGGCGCGGATGCTCATGGGCTGCGGATAGCGGCGATATTGAATGACCTGAATGACCATGTCCACTTCACTGGCCAGGACCGAGGCGTCGCTCACACCCAGAATGGGCGGTGAATCGAAGAAGATGAAATCGTATCGCTGCTTCAGTTCGGCGACCATTTCCTTCATCTGCGCCGAACCAAGAATGCTCATCGAAGTGCTCGGCAGTTTGCCGCTGGCCATGAAGTCAAGCATCGGCACGCTGCTGGTCTGGATGACTTCTTCGAGTTTGTTTTGCTTCAGCAGATAATTGGTCAGGCCGATATTGTTGCTGACGTGCAACAGTTTATGCAGCGTTGGACGGCGCAGGTCGGAATCCACGACCAATACACGCTGGCCGGCTTGAGCAAATACTGTGGCCAGATTAACCACGGTGATGGACTTGCCCTCTCCCGCGCCGGCGCTGACGACGACAACGGTGTTGAGCTTTTCGTCCTTGCGTGAGAACAAGATGTTCGTGCGCAGCACGCGGTAGGCCTCGGCGTGCGGGCTTTCGAGGCCTTCGTCCACAAGGTAGCCGACGTTTTGCGGGATAACGCCCAGCACCGGTGATTGGAACGCACGCTCCACCTCGTCAATCGTCTTGACGCTGGTATCCAGATATTCAATGAAGAAAGCCAAACCGACCCCCATGATCAAACCGATGACAACCCCGAGAACAATGTTCAACGTCTTGTTTGGTTTGACGGGGCTGTCTCCGGGCTCGGCCGGTCCGGTAATTTCCACGATGGAACTTTTGGGAATTTCAACGTCGAGCTTTTCTTGTGCAATTTTGACGCCAAGCAGTTTGTGGAATTCGATCTTATCTGCCAGTTCGCGCTTTTTCTCCCAGTAGGGCTGGCCTTTGGTGAAATCCGCCTGATCTTTTTCCTTGGCTGTCTCAACGCTGGCGGTGAGTGCGTCGAGCGAAGCTTTCTCTGACTGAGCCTGGTTTTCAAAACCGGCCATGATGCCGGCGACCCGGGCGTCAATCTGGCGATTCAACTCGTCAAGCATGGATTGGACACGGGCGATATGTAGATCAGCCGGTGAATAGTCGTTTGTCAAAGTGACGAATGCCTGTTCAGACTCATGCAGTTTGTTCAACAGTTCGGACAGTGCTCCATCTGGAATCAACGTGGGCAGAACGTCCCTCAGCTTGTCCGGGCTTAGGGCCTGAAGTTGGGTCAGTTGTTTCTCCTGTTTCATGTAGTGCGTCTCGAGTTCGAGACGCATGGCGCTGTAGTTGCGCAATTGCTCCGTCGAGAGCGTAGGCGTGGGGATCATGGAGTTGGGCTCACTGTCATTGACGCCCAATTCCTTGCGCAGGTTGTCCACGTTGGTTTGAATGGTTTGGATTTGCTCTGCATCCGACTGGAACTGATCCTCCAAAACCTTGATGCCGTTCTGGGTGAGTTGCCTGCGCAGATTGAGGCGATAATTGCGGTAAGCTTCGGCAATGGCATTGGCAAGCCGCGCAGCATCATTTTTGTCTTCGCTAAAAACAGTGATTCCAATGAGCTTGGTGTTGCGCACGGGCATCAGGCTCATTCGTCGCTTGAGAAACTCCATGGTCTCGGGAGTTTTGAGCGTTTCGCCGCCAAAGTATTTTTTCCCCCATTCGACGTTCAGGTTCAGGGCTTCGATGACTTTTCCCAAAACAACACGATCCTGGATGATTTCAAATTCAGTCTGAATGAAATAGGGGTCGTAACCCGCGTATGTCCCCTCGCCGCCAACGCTTCGAATGTCGGAAATGATGTCAGGTTCGATTCTGATTCGGGCCGTGCTGGCGTAGGATTCGGGCAACAGGAACGTTACCGCTGTGGCGACAATGGCGGTAATCAGAAAAACGGTGATGATGATGGCCTTGCGAATGCGGATGATGCGCCAATAGTCCAGGAAGTGCAGCCTAGTTTCCTGTTGCGGCTGATTTTGTAATGAATCCATATGTCGGAAAAAAAATAATGGAAGCCAGACCATTGACCCGGCTTCCGTTTAAACGTTCAAAACAATTGGTTTAACACGGCTGGCTAATAAGCGGCTGAAACTCCCAAATAAACGCGACTACGCTTGTAACCGTAGCCTGGAATATCAGAGACAACATTATCGAGATTATAGCCGGCATCAGCCGAAAAATGCGGAGTGAAACTATATGACAGGTTTAAACCCATACTGTAGTAATCATCAGCCTGATTGTTGAAAGCACCCCCATTGTAAATTGAGTGTTGCCAGCGCCCGATAACTGTACCCAGCAGCTTGGGTGTCAATTTATGGTTGATGGATGCGTAAACCGTGGAGCTTTCCGTGTACATGGCAATGCTGCCGTTGTTTTCACTAATTTGATCGGTTGCATCCTCCGTTTGGGTAAAACCAGCTTGCGCATAACAGCCCGGCAGGTAGGTGTAAATCAATGAAAGATCCGCATAGGGATTTAATGCGGTTGAACCGGAGGGATCATTATAGTTATCACTGTATTGAACTCCAGCTTTGCCGGTAAAGCTCAAATTCGCAAGCATACTGTGCTGGACGCCGACATATCCAAAATACGAACGGCTGTTGCGATTATCGCTGAAAAAATATGGTTGCACACTTGCGTTTGGTCCGGTGTTGATGGCAATCGGTTCATCTCCCGTATAGTTTACCCACTCGAACGCGCCGCCAAAAAAGGCCACGGTTTCCGGCGCGACCAGCCATTGAAAATCCAACGAAACCGATTGGTCAATACGATTCATCTCACCGGCAAGACTGGCCCCATTGGTTGAGATATTGAAAACGGTGGCGCCACTATTCTGGTAATCAAAGATCGAGTTCTGATAGTTGAACGCGGTGCTGAATAATCGCGTCCAAATTGTGTTCACGGCCACAGTGCCCGTGTTGCGGATGTTATTTCCGTCAGTACGGGTAGCCACAGAAGTATTGGGGTCAATCAATTCCGGCTCCTGCCCCACAACAAACGAATCCTGTACTTTTGCCTGCCAGCGTTCGGTGAACGCGTGATCCACCCATAAATCGAGTTCATGGGTCTGATCGATCGGATTTTGGTCAAGGTTTTCCCGCTCTTGATAATAATACATTCCGTAAGTGTAACGCAGCCCCAACTCAGTTTGTTGCAGTGGCACGTTTAAATTTATCTGGGGAGAAACTTCAAAACCAAAACTGCCGCGGTTGGAACCCGATGACGCGGTGGTGTAATTGTCATCATAAAACCCCCGTAACGTGCCTGAGACACTCCACATGGAGGCCTCCAAGGAATTCCATTCAGGAGCATAGGCCCCTTGAAGGCTGGCCGTCCCGACAGCAATGAGTCCCACAGAGACAAAAAATTTCTTCATATCGCTATCACACCAGATTGCTACTTAGACCGTTCACACCCTTTAACATTCAAAAAAAGGCAAATAGCCAATGACTTTGATAAAGTTACCAACAAGATATTACCACAGTCAAAGCATTTTTTTGCTTATCTGGACAGCAAAAAGCCTTTAAAACATTGCCGGTCTCAACCATGCAAGCGCTTGTGTTTTAATTCCTTCCGCAGCGGTTTCAAGGTAAGAGTGTTGACGACGTCTGTTTGTTCCAGCCAGCCTTTGCGCGCGATTCCCGCGCCCAGCCGGAGAAAACCAGCGTGTTCATTCCGGTGCGCGTCCGGGTTGATGACGCATTTCACGCCCCTGCTTTTTGCGTAAGGCCACAACCGCCAGTCCAAATCAAACCGGTGGGGATTGCAGTTCAACTCAATCCAGGTTCCAGTCTCGGCACACGCATCAATCACCGCCTGCGCGTTGACTGGATACGGTTCGCGCTCCAAAAGCAGCCGGCCGGTTAGGTGGCCGATGATGTGGACAAATTTGTTTTCCGCCGCCCGAATCAGACGTTTCGTATTCTCCGCTTCGCCGCTGGCTGGAACATGCAAGCTTGCCACCACCACGTCCAGTTCCGCGAGCAAATCGTCGTTGAAATCCAGCCGGTCGCGCAAAATGTCTACTTCGGTTCCGGTGAGCAGACAAAAATCGCTGCCGCGTTCGGCCAGCCGCCCGTTGGTCTTTTTGATTTCCCTGATTTGCTCGCGAACGCGTTTTGCGTCGAGACCGTTCGCCTGAAACGACGATTTCGAATGGTCGGTGATCGCCCAGTATGCCAGACCGAGTTCTTCCATGTATTCGGCAATTTCCTCAAGCCGATTGTGGCCGTCACTCCACGTCGAGTGATTGTGCAGCGCGCCTTTCAAATCCGTCCATTCGATGAGCCGCGGCAAATCATTCTTTTCACCCGCTGCAAATTCTCCATGATCTTCACGCAGTTCCGGCGGCACAAACGGCAGATCCAGTTTCGCAAAAATTTCCGTTTCGTCCCGGCATGGCACGAGCAGCTTCGGGTCGCGCGTCTCTTCCTTCGATATGAACAAGCCGTATTCATTGAGTCGCAGGCCGCGCTGAATCGCCCGCTGGCGCATGACGATGTTATGCTCCTTGCTGCCGGTAAAATACGCCAGCGCAAACGGGAATTCCTTGTCGCTCACCACGCGCAAGTCGCATTGAATGCCACCGTCCAAAATGACGCTCGCCTTCGTTTCGCCTTTGGCCGTGACCTTGATGATGTCCGGTTGTGCGACAAAAAAACCAATCACCTCCGCCGGCCTTTTCGATGATGCCAGCAGATCAATGTCGCCGATGACTTCCTTGACCCGCCGCAAACTGCCGGCAGCGCCACATCGGATGACATCGGGATGCCCGCGCAAACCGTCGAGCAGCGGTTCGGCGGCGCGCAACGCTTCACTCAACAAATGTTTCGAAGCGTAAATACGGCGGCGCTCAATGCCTTCGAGCAAATTTGACTGCGTTTTTTCACCAAAGCCATCAAGTTCGGCCACTTTGCCAGCATGGCAGGCAGTTTCGAGTTTCTCGACCGAATCCACGCCGAGTTTCTGGTTGAGCGCCTGGATTTTCTTCGGGCCCAGCCCGGGAATTTCCAGCAGTTCAATCAAACCGGGCGGAATCGAAGCTTTCAACTCATCGTAATACTTCAATTTGCCGGTGGTGACGAATTCGGTGATTTTTTTCGTGAGCGCATCGCCGATGCCTTTGATTTCGCCAAGCCGATTTTCGGCGACAATTTTTGTCAGCGGTTCGCCCAGACTTTCAATCGTTCGCGCGGCATTCGCGTAGGCACGCGTTTTGAACGGATTTTCGCCCTTCAATTCCAGCAGGGTGCCGATTTCGGCCAAAATTTCCGCAACTTGCTCTTTGTCCATGCGCTTGAGTATAAACGTACAAGAACGGGTTCCAAAGAGAAAGTAAGTGAAGGCGCAAGTTCCTTTCCGGCCCGAAAAATGCTTCCTAAACCGCAAGTCAGAAAGTTTGACAGAATCTGGTTTTGTGATTAGGTATATTTAAATTGCTTGGAAAGGCTTATGCAACATGCTGAAGGTTTAATAATCAAGATGGTCAGATTGATTAAAGTGCGGCTGGAAATGAAATTATAGGACTTAAAGGTATGGATTTGATGTTTCCCCGGGAATATATGCGGGCGGCATTGATGGTGTCGCTGTTAAGTGTGTGGGTGCTGGTGGGTCTTTTTTACTACCTGAATCGTTACACCAAACGGGAGTATTTCACCGTGTGGACGGCGGCATGGTTGTTTTATGCGCTGTGGCTGACGTTAAGCCTCCAGATGCAGAATACTCCGCCGGGGAGCACCTTTTTCATGATCAAGCAGTGGTGTGTGGCCATTTCAGCGGTCTTTCTTTTGTGGGGCAGCTTGCGTTTTCTCAGCCTCCCCGTTTCGCAGACGTTGTTTGGTTTGTTTATGGCGTTCCTGCTGGTTTGGACCCTCGTCAGTCCGCAAATCCTCTCGAGTACATTGGAAATTCAGATGCCGGTCTTTATTCTGATTGGTTCCGGCAGTATTTTTGCCGGAGCTTGTTTCTTCCGGCTGCGGAAGAAGATGCCGTTTGTGGGCGCGGGCATGCTGGCGCTGGGATTCTTTCTGTGGGGATTCTACCTGGGGAGTTATCCGTTTTCGCAACAATACGAAAACCTGTTCAGCGCTGGTTTTTTTGTGGCTGCGGTGCTGCAGCTCTTCATTGCCGTCAGCATGATTGTGCTCGTTTTGGAGGAGGTTCGGTACAAGAATGAGCAGACGCTTGCCGAAATCGCGGCGGTTCGTTCGGAAAAGGATGCCTTGCAGGTCAAAGTCATCACCACCGAGGAGCAATGCCGCAGCCTTTATGATCAAGTGCGCGTCACTGAGGGCCTTCAGAGAGCTTATGAAGAATTGCGTCGGACCCAGCAAATGGTTGTGCAGCAAGAGCGCCTCCGCGCCTTGGGACAAATGGCCAGTGGTGTTGCGCACGATGTCAACAACGCGCTGTCTCCCATTGTCGCCTATTCGGAACTGCTGCTGAGTACGCTGCCGGATTTGCCGGAAGCCTCAAGGCATTACCTGCAAACCATCAACCAGGCGGGTGGAGACATAGCTCAAATCGTCACCCGCATGCGGGAGTTCTATCGGCGCCGCTCGGATGCGGAACCATTGCTCCCGCTGAACATCAATCAGATTATCGAAGAAGTAATCGAACTCACCCGTCCGCGCTGGCGCGATCTCTCCCAACGCCAGGGCATCTCCATCCAGATCCAACACGAACTGGAACCCCAACTGCCGCAATTGCTGAGTGATCCCAGCGAACTCCGGGAAGCTCTGATCAACCTGGTCTTCAATGCGGTGGACGCCATGCCGCAAGGCGGCACCATCACTTTTGTCACTCGTTCCATCAGCGGTCCCGTTTCGGAAGAAAGTGGGGCCTCCGAGCGGCAGCTTCAGGTCGAAGTGAAGGACAACGGCATCGGCATGGATGAAAAGACCCGGCAACGTTGTCTGGAGCCGTTCTTTTCCACCAAGGCCCAGCGCGGCGGCACCGGACTCGGTCTGGCGATGGTTTACGGAATGATGCAACGCCACGACGGCACCATTGAGATTGAAAGTTCTCCCGGCCGCGGCACCTGTTTCCGGCTCACTTTTCCCATTCGAGAAAAATCTTCGCAAACCGTCCGGAGCACTTTGCCGCAAATCAAACCGAATCGCTCCCTTCACATCCTCTGTATTGATGACGACGCGCAGGTCCGGCAACTCCTGGATGACTGTCTTACCCACTACAATCATCGGGTGATGGTTGCCTCCGGCGGGGAGCACGGAATGGAATTGTTCCGCACCGCCATGCAGAAAAATCAGCCCTATGAAGTGGTCATTACGGATCTGGGCATGCCAAAGATGGATGGACACCAAGTGGCCCGAACCATCAAAGCGGAGTCCCCCAACACACCCATCATCATGATGACCGGCTGGGGCACGATTATGAGGGAAGAGGGAGAAACCGCTTCGGAAGTGGACGCCGTAATCGGCAAGCCCCCGCGCATGAAGGAACTAAACGACTTGCTTCTCCGGGTTACTGCGTCAGACAAACGCCCCGCCTGAGGGTTCCGGGGGGCAACCCAAGCCCCGCGCCTGCCGGTCTTTTTCCGTGCCGTTTCGTGCGAATGCCGGTAAATTCAAACTCATGTCACGGATTGTGAAATGGCCGGTGGCGCTTACCATTGCCGGCTCTGACAGCGGCGGCGGCGCCGGCATTCAGGCCGATTTGAAAACCTTCGCTGCGCTTGGCGTTCACGGCGGGAGTGTCATCACCTGCCTCACCGCGCAAAATCCCCGGCGCGTCCTCGCCGTCGAATCGTGTTCGCCTCAAATCGTGCGGCAGCAAATGAAAGCCGTTTTCGAGGAATTGCGGCCGGCGGCGGTGAAAACCGGAATGTTGTTTTCAGCGGGAATCATCTGCGCCGTTGCCGATTTTTTCGAAAAGCAAAAGTGCCCGCCGCTCGTGGTTGATCCGGTCATGATTTCAACCAGCGGCGCGGAATTGCTGAAACCAGCGGCGATAAAAATGTTGCTAGAAAAATTGCTGCCGCTCGCAACCCTGGTCACACCGAACCTCGACGAAACCGGGATTTTGATCGGACGCAAAATTGCGTCCGTTGAAAACATGCGTGTGGCGGCGCGGGAAATCCACACGCAGTTCGGCTGCGCCGCACTGATCAAAGGCGGCCATTTGCGCGATGTGCGCGATGCGGTGGATATTTTTTTTGACGGACGGACGGAATTGCTGTTGCGCGCGCCGTTTATCAAAGGCGTCTCAACCCACGGCACCGGCTGCACCTATTCGGCGGCCATTGTGGCGGCGCTGGCATTGAACCATGATTTGCCGCACGCGGTTGAAATCGGCAAACGCCACGTGACCGCAGCCATTGCGCGGAGTTATCGCATCGGGAAATATTCCGCGCTCGGACATTTTCCCTGAGCGTGCGAAATCTTCACGGTCGCCACAGCCGGAAAAACTGACTGATGTTGGTAGCGCCCACCACCACGGAATTTTGATTGTTGGTCACGGCGGGAGCCGGGTTGTTTGTATTCCAAACCGGCGCCGCCAGATTTGTGGCGGCTTGGAGCACGAACCCCGCCGGGTAAATCGGCCAGATGAGAATGACGTTGGTGCCGGACCTGGCGATACCCAACGGCAGGGAGAAAAATTCAAATGCGAGCGCGTAGGTTTCGCTGCCGCTGACAAAACTCCCGCCGGCTTTCCAAACCTGCAAATCGTACCGCCCGGGCGCGAGGTTCGGCACAAAGAGGTGCTCCACATTGTCCACGGCGCTGGTGCTGGCTGCCACGAGATTGCTGTTGGCGGCGTTGTATAAAAACAGGTTGAGGTTGTTGATGGCCGTCTGGTTCCGTTGCCGGTTCCAAACGAGCGTTGCTGTCGCCGTGAACGTGGCGTTGCTGACGCCGTTGGTGACGTTGAAATAATAATGGTTCACCCCGTCGGACTTGGAACTGCTGGTGTTGGTGTTGAAATCCCAACCGCTTAAGGTGCTGACCGTGCCACTGGCACCAGTGGGGGGATGCATCCCGCCGGTGGAAACACTGGTGGAAACAATATAAACATGACGGCCCCCGGCAAGTTGCTTATAGGAATTGAAAACGTTCAACACCCCCGCGCCGTAAAGCGGATTGAGCGGCGAAGAAGGACTGTTCGCCCAATCGGCAGGTTTGATGGCGCCGTTCAACAGCAGCGCCTTCACCGTGCGGATGTCCGCGGCGGCATTCGTGCCGTTGCCGCCGTCGCCACGCAATCCCGACTGCATCAACGCCGCCGCCGCACCCGCAACTTGCGGCGTGGAATAGCTTGTTTCGCTGGCCGGGGCCATGATGTCCGGCTTGGCCCGGCCGTTGTCCAGTGTCGGCCCCACACTCGAACCTCCGCCGTAAGCGCCGACTCCGATTCCGTTGTAGCACGTCGCCGGCGGGTTTACCGGCCCGCCATTGCCCACGCCCGAAATAAAAAGCGTGTTGTAATGCGCGGCGTAATTGTCGTAGGCCGTATCAATGGCTTTTTGTTCGTTTGTTGAAACGTGAGAGTAATCCGAATTCTGAAAAATGAAGCTTTGGTTTACCACCGGATCATTGATATTGGCTGAGGGCAGTGACGCGGTGTAATTGGTGGAAGAACCAACGATGCGGGCGGAAACCTGGACAAAATAGTTCGCATCGTAATTATCCACATGCGCGACGTTCGTCGCCACGCCGCCGGGAATGCCATAAAAATATCCCGCCACGTTGTCCGCGTGCCCCGATTCACCCCCCACAGCATTCGGAAAATTATTTGCCGTGCCACTGCTGGAATAGTAAGTGAAAAGATTCACCGACTGTCCGACCGTGCCGGGATTTACCTGCCAATTGGTCGCCGTGCCGTACCCCGCCTCCGGCTGCGCCACGCGAATGCCCGCGCCGTTGACGTTGGTCGTTACCGTCTGCAACAGCTTAACGCCGATGGTGTCGAGATTCTGTGCGCGGGCGGCCATTTGCCCCAAGAAAACGAAGGCCAGGAGGAATTGTGCGCCGCGGAATTTCACAGGGTTTTCATTCTTTTGCCGCAAATTTTATGCCCCAATTCCCACCCCACATCTGAAGTTTGAGGTGGTTGCGGATTCCCCAGAATATAACCGTGAACCGCACCAAAGCAAATCACCGCCATTTCCTTTTTTAGGCCAGACCGCTACACTGCCAGCGTGTCCGACACTCTGGTTGTCAACGAAATCTATTTGAGCTTGCAAGGCGAAAGCACCTTCGCCGGGCTGCCTTGCGTTTTTATCCGGCTCACCGCCTGCAATTTGCGCTGCTCGTATTGCGACACCGCCTATGCCTTTACCGAAGGCAAGAAAAAATCACTCGAAGAAATTTGCACGGAAGTCCGGCGGCTGGCCGCGCCATTCCGCCCGCCCCGCACCCCCCAACCCGCAACTCTTAACTCTGTGCCCTTGGTTGAACTTACGGGCGGCGAACCGTTGCTCCAGAAAAATTCCCTGCCGCTGATGAAACGGCTTTGCGACGACGGTTTTACCGTGTTGCTTGAGACCAGCGGGGCGCATGATATCTCGCCGGTTGACCCGCGCGTCCGGCGCATCATGGATTTGAAATGCCCCGGCAGCGGCGAGGCTGAACGCAATCGCTGGGCCAATATCGAACTTCTGAAAGCGACGGACGAAATCAAATTTGTCATCGGCACGGTTGAAGATTATGAATGGGCCAAGCGGCAAATTGCCAAACACCGGCTGAATCTGGTATGCCCTCTGCTCTTTTCGTGGGTGCATCCGCTGGTGCCGGAGCAACAAAATAAATCATTGAAAACGGTTCCCAGCGGCCAGACCCCGGTTTCGCGGCCCGAATTGGCGGAACGAATTATCGCTGACGCGTTGCCGGTGCGGTTTCAAGTTCAACTGCACAAAATCATCTGGCCGTCGGCACAACGGGGAGTTTAGTGAGCAAAAACCGTCAAATTCTTGACCTGCTGCGCGATTACGAGTCGCGCAATATGGTGTTCATGGAGCCGGACGGTTCGTGGCCCATCGTTTGGGACCGCGCCAAAGACGTTCACGTTTGGGACGCTGACGGGAAAAAATACCTCGATTTGACCGCTGCGTTTGGCGTCGCCGCCGCCGGTCACGCAAACCCGCGCGTCGTCAAGGCCGGGCAAAAACAAATGTCCCGGCTTTTGCACGCCATGGGCGACGTGCATCCGCACGCGCGCAAGGCGGAACTCGCCCGCGACTTGAGCCGGATTACCTTCGAGCGATGGAGCAAATCGTTGAACCCTTCAACCGTTCAACCGTTGAATCGTGAACCGATTCGCCGGTTCGCCGGTTCACCGACTCGCGGGAAAACTATTTTCAGCAATTCCGGTTTTGAAGCCGTTGAGTCCGCATTCAAAACCGCACTTCTGGCCACCGGCAGGCGCGGGGTGATTGCCTTCGAGGGTGCGTATCATGGCCTCGGCTATGGTGCGCTCAACGCCACCCACCGCAATTTTTTCCGCAACCCGTTTCATTTTCAGCTCCGCGAGTTTGGACACTTCGTGCCGTTTCCAAAAAAATCAGCCGATCTGGCCAACGTGGAATGGTCCATCCGCCGGATTTTTCACCGTGAACATATCGGGGCGATTCTGGTCGAACCGGTGCAGGGGCGCGGCGGCATCCAGGTTCCGCCCGTGGAATTTCTGCCGCGGTTGCGAAAAATTTGCGACGAACTGGGCGCGCTGCTGATTCTCGATGAAATTTACACCGGCTTTGGCCGCACTGGAAAATGGTTTGCCTGCGAACACACTGGCGTCATGCCCGACCTCATCTGCCTGGGCAAGGCGCTCACGGGTGGTTTCCCGCTCTCGGCCTGTGTTGGCCGCGCCGAACTGATGGATACCGCGTGGCCGGCATCGCGCGGCGAGGCGATTCATACCAGCACCTTCCTCGGCCATCCCGTCGGCTGCGCGATGGCGCTGGCACAAATCAAGGAAATTGAAAAACTCAAATTGCCGGAACGCAGCGCGGAACTTGGCGAATTCCTGCTTGGCGAACTGCAATCGAAGATCTCAAATCCGAAATTTCAAATCGCCGTGCGCGGTTTGGGTTTGATGGCCGGTGTGGAACTGCATCTGGCCGATGGCCGGCCCGCCACTGACGCGGCCATGCAGGCCATTAAAACCATGTTGCAACGCGGCTTCATTCTGTTGCCCGAAGGAGAGTATGGCAACGTCATCAGCTTCACCCCACCGCTTACCATCACCAAGGCGCAATTGGCCAAGGCCGTCGTCGAACTCCAAAAGGTTTTAACCACGGATGGACACGGATGAACCCGGATAAAAACGGCGCCTGGAATATGTTTTGTTCCCCTCGCCCCGCCCAAGCGGGGAGAGGGATAGGGCGAAGGGGTTTGAGTTTCACGCGCCACCTCCCGGCCCTCTCCCCCAACTTCGTCGGCGGAGAGGGAGAAAACGCAGTTGCGTACTTCGGTGTTCAATCCGTGTCCATTCGTGTTTATCCGTGGTTTAATCTTTCCCGATGAAGCTTTCGGAAATGCGGGAACTTCTGGCCACGCGCGGGATTCAGTTGACGAAATCCCTCGGCCAGAATTTTCTGCACGATGGCAACCAGCTCCGGCGCATCGTCGAGGCGGCGGAACTGAAAAAGACGGATAAAGTCCTCGAAATCGGGCCGGGGCTGGGTCCGCTGACGGAATTGCTTCTGGAAAATAGCCGCGAAGTCGTGGCCATCGAAAAAGATGCGCGGCTGGTGGAATTTCTGCGCGAACAATATCCATCCGTTTCGGAGAGGCGAGTTACACGAGCCCCAAACTCTGCCGACGCAAAAGATCAGGGACTCGCAGAGCTCGCCCCTCCGAAATTTACTCTGCTCCACGCCGACGCGCTGGAATTTCTGAAGCGGGAACTGCGCGATTGGCACGATTGGAAGCTCGTGGCCAATCTGCCCTACTCCGTCGCCTCGCCGATACTCGTCGAGCTGGCGCAAACTCCCCAACGTCCGGAACGGATGGTCGCAACGCTGCAACTCGAAGTTGCCCGGCGGCTCATGGCTGGAGCCGGCGATGACGATTACGGCGTGCTGACCTTGCTGATGCAGCTTGATTACGAACCGCGCGAATGGTTCAAGATTCCGGCGGGTTGTTTTTTCCCCGTCCCGGACGTGGATTCGGCCTGCGTGGTTTTGATTCGTCGCACCCAGCCGCTTTTGCCCAAAAACCAGCACGCCACATTTGTGAAAATCGTGAAACGCGCATTTTCCCAGCGGCGGAAGATGATGCTGAAACTGCTGCGCGAAGACTGGCCGGCGGAGAAATTGGCGGATGCATTTGCCGCCTTGAAAATCTCACCGCAGGAACGCGCGGAGAAATTGAGCTTGGAACAATTTGTCGCGTTGACAGAATCTCTTTCGGCTAAGTGAAACAAGAACGAATACAAAATCCGAATTCAGTTGAACGTGCCGCAATTGAGGCCAAAATTGCGGCCGGAAGCCACATCATTCTTCAATTTAATAGACCCATTTATTCTTCTGAACTTCTAAAGAAAATTAACAATCTCTGCGGTGAATTGGGGAAAAATTTGGAAGTTCGTTTCTATGGCCATAAATTTGACGCCTCTCATCTTCACTTCTTGCCAGACGTGGCCGCGCTTTCAATAGACTGTCTTTCAGAAGCGACAAATCTGTCCGCTCTAAATGATCTGGCAAATTTGCAGTGTTTATCTCTGGGAATTTACCGACTCGATGAGCCCAATTTTTTGAGATCCCTTCAATTGCACAATTTGGAACGGATCGCTCTTTGTGAAACAGCAAAATCAAATTTTGATCTGGCCCCACTTCAAGTGTGCAGCAAGCTTGCGGAATTTTATTTAGTAGGCCATACAAAGAATATCGATTGCCTCGCGAATCTTCCTGCACTGCGCATACTTTCTCTGGGACATATTCCTAAAAAGCAAAACTTGGAATTTGTTTCTAAAATCCCAAACCTGAGACGCTTGGCCATCATCCTTGGCGGACGAGTAAATAATTTAGAAATTCAACATTCGACTTTGGAAGAACTTGAAATATTGCGCGTGCTCGGATTTGGCAATCTGGAAAATCTTCATGCGTTTCCTTCACTCCGTTCACTCGTAATTGAAGATCAAATTCGTTTGGAGACAATAAATTTCACAGCGGCCAATCAAAACCTTGAGTCATTTAGAATTTTTAATTGCAAAACTTTGCGCAACGTAGAAGGGCTTCATTATCTCGCGAATTTGAAATCGATAAGAATTGGAATGACAGCATTGGATATCGAATCAATTCTACGACAGCATCTTCCGACGGCGCTAAAAGTATTTGGCTTTTATACCGGCAAGCAGAAGGAAAATGCGAGAATTAGAAAAAAGCTAAACACTCTTGGTTATCGGGAGTATGAACGGTGATTTCATGTCCGAAGAAATATTTGACATTGTCAACGAGCGCGACGAGGTCGTCGGGCAAAACACGCGCCGCGAGGTGCATCGGCTCGGCTTGAAGCATCGCGCCGTGCATGTGCTGGTGTTCAATTCGCGCGGCGAGACTTTTCTCCAAAAACGCTCGATGACCAAAGACCGCGAGCCCGGCAAATGGGATTCCTCGAGTTCAGGGCACGTGGATTCCGGCGAGGATTACGACGCCTGCGCGGTGCGTGAGTTGCGCGAGGAAATCGGATTGACCGTCGCCAAAGCGCCGGAGCGGCTGTTCAAAATCGCCGCCGGCCCGGAAACGGATGCGGAATTTGTCTGGGTCTATCGTTGTCAGGCCGAGGGGCCGTTCCAGCTGCATTCGGACGAAATCGAGCGCGGCGGATGGTTTGCGCCGGAAAAAATCACTCATTGGATCGCGGAGAAGCCGGGGGATTTCGCGGGCGCATTCCGGCTGATCTGGGAATTGTTTTTAGCAGCCAAGACGCCAAGTGTGCCAGGGAACAAATAATTTCAGCCACCATGGAGCACTCATTTTGGACTGCGCTGGCAGAGCACAGCGGCGACAGCGCTTTGAAAGCCGAATTTTATCTTCTGCGAAAGCGGCGTCGCGCTCCGCTTGCCGCAGCAGTCCAAAACCGTTTCCCGCCTTTACTTGCGCCAAAAATGGGTTAGTTATTTAGCCATGCAAGATTTCCTGGTTCCAATCGTGGTTGAACAAACCGGACGCGGCGAGCGCAGTTGGGATATTTATTCGCGCCTGCTCGTTGACCGCATCCTTTTCCTCGGCACGCCGGTGGATGACATGGTCTCGAATGTCATCATCGCGCAGCTTTTGTTCCTGCAAATGTCCGATCCCAAAAAGGACATTCATCTCTACATCAATTCGCCCGGCGGCAGTGTTACGGCCGGTCTGGCGGTTTACGACACGATGCAATATCTCACCTGCGACGTGAACACCTATTGCGTCGGCCAGGCGGCGAGCATGGCCGCGGTGCTGCTCGCGGCGGGCACGAAGGGCAAACGTTATGCCCTGCCGAACGCACGCATCCTCATCCATCAGCCTTGGGGCGGCGTGCAGGGCCAGGCCAGCGACATCAGCATCCAAGCCAGGGAAATTTTGCGGCTCAAGGACCGCCTCAACGAAATCCTCGCCAAACACACCGGCAAATCCGTCGAAAACATTGGCAAGGACACCGACCGCGATAATTTCATGTCGTCCGAGGAGGCCAAAAAATACGGCCTCGTGGATCAAGTGGTGCAATCCCGCAAGGAAATCCCGGGGTCCGCGGAGAAAACCTCGGTGGTTGTGTGAAGAAATCGCGTTATTTGTTGGAGTTCACGCTTCAGCGTGCCTTGCGGGAACAATCCCGCTGGGCGGGATTGAATTTCGACTAAATCGTAAATTCCCCGTGGCCCGTCCGAACAACATCACCCTGTGCAGTTTCTGCGGCAAATCGCACGCGGAAGTGCGCAAACTCATCGCCGGACCGGACGTTTATATTTGCGACAACTGCATCATTCTCTGCAAAAACGTTCTCGACCGGGAATTCGCGGCCGCCGCTCAAAAGCAGCAACCAAAGTTTACCGTCCTCAAACCCGCGGTCATCAAACGGCATCTGGACCTTTATTGCATCGGCCAGGAGCACGCCAAAAAAACTTTGGCCGTCGCGGTGCATAATCATTACAAGCGGATCCAGCCGGAACCGGCGGCAAAAAATGAAGAGGCTGGCCAGTCTTCACCCCGGCCGCACGCCGACGTGGAAATCGAGAAGAGCAACATTTTGATGATCGGGCCGACCGGCTCCGGCAAAACGCTGCTGGCCCGGACGCTCGCCAAAATTCTCGACGTGCCATTTGCCATCGCCGACGCCACGACCCTCACTGAGGCCGGGTATGTCGGCGAGGACGTGGAGAATATTATTTTGCGGCTGCTCCAAAACGCCGATTACGACGTGAAACGCGCCCAGCGTGGCATCGTTTATATTGATGAAATTGACAAAATCGCGCGCAAGGCGGACGGCCCGTCCATCACCCGCGACGTTTCCGGCGAAGGCGTGCAGCAGGCGCTTCTGAAAATTCTTGAAGGCACGGTCTGCAACGTGCCGCCGCAGGGCGGACGCAAACATCCGCAGCAGGAATACATCCGCGTGAACACGACGGACATTTTGTTCATTTGCGGCGGGGCGTTCATCGGATTGGAGAAAGTCATCCAGCGGCGGCTGGGCCGGCACGTGATTGGTTTTGGCGCAATTGGGGAAGCGCAAAAAAACGCCGGCACGGCTCGCAATGAAATTCTCCAACACGCCGAACCGGAGGATTTACTCAATTTCGGCTTCATACCTGAATTTGTCGGCCGGCTGCCCGTCGTGACGACGCTGGCCGAATTGACCGAAGACGAGTTGGTGGCAATTCTCACCGAGCCGAAAAACGCGTTGACGAAACAGTACGCCAAACTCATGGCCATGGAAGGCACGGAACTGGAATTCACCCCGGATGCCCTGCATGAACTGGCGGCGCAGGCGCTGAAAAAGGGCACCGGCGCGCGGGCCTTGCGCGGGTTGATTGAGAAACTGATGCTCGACTTGATGTATGAAGCGCCGGACGGCGGCGACATCATCCACGTCAAAATCACGCGACCGGTCGTGCGCGGGGAAAGCCAGCCGATTGTGCGCCGCAAGCAGGACCAGAAAGCGGCATGACTCAATTTGCGAAGGCGCTGAACGTGTGAATGGGCCATTATTCGTGGCCGCCGTGCTGACGCAGCAACTCTGCAACATCCTTGTAGCCTTTATGCACTGCCCAATTCAAAGGCGTGTGACCGTCGTTGTCCTTGGCATTGACATCGGCCTTGTTCGCCAGCAGCAATTCCGCCATGTCCTTAGACACCGCATAGTGCAAAGGCGTGGTGCCGTCGCTGGCCTTGGCATTGACATCAGCCTTGTTGGCCAGCAGTAATTTCGCCACGTCCGTTTTCCTATGAAACACCGCGAAGTGTAATGGCGTTGCACCATGGTTATCCCTGGCATTGATATCGGCCTTGTTGGCCAGTAGCAATACTGCCACGTCTTTGTTGCCGCTTTTCGCCGCTTCGTGCAAAGGCGTATTGCCGTCGTTGTCCTTGGTATCGACATTGGCGCCGTTGGCCAGCAGCAATTCCGCCATGTCCTCGTGGCCTAAATGAGCCACCATTGCCAAAGGCGTCTGGCCGTACTTGTCCTTGGCATTAACATCGGCCTTGCTGTCCAACAACAGTTTCGCCACTTCCATATGTCCCCGTCCTGGCAACACCACGTCATGCAAAGGCGTTTCGCCGATATCGCCTTTGCTGAAAACCAAGTCTGGATTGTTTTTGAGCAGCGTCTTGACTTTTTCCAAGTCGCTGTTCATGGCCGCCACATGTATCTCGCCGCAAAAGGCGAGGCTGCTCCAAGCCAGCGCGATCAACGTGACGACGGCGAGGCGGGGAATTGGGGAGTGGCAAAGTCGGCTAAAGAAAGAGTGCATTTTCATGGCTGGTTGCTACCTCTATTGAAGCGGGACGTCAACCCGAAAAGGTCTCCGCTGATGAGCGCAAAATTTATTCGCCAATATCCTCATTCCAAAGTTCCGGCCGGGCTTGGATGAAATCGCGCATGAGTTGGATGCACGCCGGATCCTGGAGGACTTCCACTTTGACGCCTTGCGAGCGGACGTATGCCTCCGGGCCTTGAAACGTTTTGTTTTCCCCGACGACGAGGCGTGGAATTTTGTAGAGTAAAATCGCGCCGCTGCACATCGGGCAGGGCGACAGCGTCGAATACAAAACACATCGTTGATAAACCGGCGCCTTGAGCCGCCCGGCGTTTTCGAGGAAGTTCATTTCCGCGTGGTGAATGACGCTGCCATGCTGCACCCGCTGGTTGTGGCCGCGCCCGATGATCTTGCCGTCCAACACCAGCACCGAGCCGATGGGAATGCCGCCGGTCGCCAAACCTTTTCTGGCTTCTTCAATCGCGGCTTGAAGAAATGGATCCATGCGCGGATTGAAGCATGTGACCGGTTAAATGACAAGCCGTCGGAGGACATCTTGCCCGCGTTGGAGTTCAGGCTTTAGCCGCAGCCAAATCTTTTTGGACTGCGGCGGGAAGCGAAGCGCACGCCGCTTTGGAAGCTCTGTCTACAGTCGAAAAGCGGTGTCGCCGCTGCGCTCTGCCACCGCAGTCCAAAATCTTCACACGCCTCGCCGTCCGAGTGGTTTTGGACTTTGCAAATCGCAGCACAATCGGACGTTGAAGCGACCTGAAGGCCGCGCGCCTTTGCGACCCTGACTATCTCGCAAAAATCTGGCGGATGACGTCTTCAATGGGCACTTCCTGGATGTCAATGTCGCTAACCGGCAAATCATCGAGCAACGCTTTGCAAACCGGGATGACGCGGTCACGCTTGACCTTGAACTTGATGGAACCGGCGTTTTTTTCCACGACTTCACCATAGCGTGCCAGATTTTCCGCCGGATAATCGTCCGGCTTTTCGCATTGAATGGTGATGAGTTTGGAGTCGGCAAAACGGTCCACAATTTCGCTTAATTTGCCGTCAAAGAAGATTTTGCCGCGGTCAATGATGATGACACGGTCACAAAGCGCCTGGATGTCGGCCATGTAATGGCTCGTGAGCAAAATCGTCGTCTTTTGCCCGGCGTTGTGTAGGCGGATGAATTCGCGGACGATCTTTTGCGAAACCACGTCGAGGCCAATGGTCGGTTCGTCGAGGAACAACACCTTGGGCTGGTGCAGCAGCGAGGCGATCAATTCCATCTTCATGCGCTCGCCGAGGGAAAGCTCGCGCACACTGACGTTGAGCTTGTCGCGAACGTTGAGCATTTCACTCATCTCGGCGACGGTGCGCTCGAAACGGTCGGCGGGGATGCCGTAGATTTTCGCGTTCAGTTCGAGCGATTCGCGCGCGGGCAGGTCCCACCAAAGCTGGTTTTTCTGGCCGAGCACAAGCGCGAACTGGCGGCGATAGCCGTCGGCGCGCTCCCACGGGACGTAACCGAGCACGCGGGCCGAGCCGCCGGTGGGATAAAGCAGGCCGGCGAGCATCTTGAGCGTGGTGGTCTTGCCCGCACCATTCGGGCCGAGAAAACCGACCAGTTCACCGGGTTCAATCTTGAAGCTGACGTCGTTGACAGCGATGGTTTGTTCGTATTGGCGGTGAAACAGCCCTTTGATGGCGCCGCCAAACCCCGGCTGCTTTTTGTAGGTGCGAAAGGTCTTGGTAAGACCGCTGACTTCAATGACGGGCATTGGAGAAGTTTCAAGTTTCAAGTATTCAGTTTCAAGTTTTCAGTTGTGCGGCTGAAAACGGAACCCTTGCAACATGAAACTACCGCATGAGCTGTTTCTCGAGGTAATGGACGACCTGGCGGACGTTGGCGTCCACTTCCATGCGGTCTTTGACCAGGCGGCAGGCGTGCAGCACCGTGCCGTGATCGCGTCCGCCGTAGGCTTCGCCGATGGTGTTGAGAGAACTTTCCGTCATCTGGCGCGAAAGATACATGGCGATCTGGCGCGGGAAGGCGATGTTTTCCGGGCGGCGCTTGCTGGTCATGTCGGCCAGGCGAATGTCAAAATGTTCCGCGACCTTCTTCTGAATGACTTCGATATTGATGGAAAAACGGCCTTCTTCGTGCAGGATTTCACGCAACAAGCCTTCGACGACTTCGATGGTGAGTTTCTTGCCCGTGAGCGAGGCGTAGGACGCCACGCGGATGAGCGCGCCTTCCAGCCGGCGGACGTTGGTGCGGATGCGATTGGCCAGGAAATTCATGATGTCGTCCGACAGGGTCACGCCCATGATCTGCGCCTTCTTTTGGAGAATGGCCAGGCGCATTTCAACATCCGGCGGTTGCAGGTCGGTGACCAGACCCCATTCGAACCGCGAGACGAGGCGGTGTTCGAGCCCCTGAATTTCGCTGGCCGGCCGGTCGCACGTGAGCACGATTTGCTTGTGCCCCTCGTGCAGCGCGTTGAAGGTGTGGAAAAATTCCTCCTGGATGCGTTCCTTGCCGGCGAGAAATTGAATGTCGTCAATCAACAGCACGTCCGTCTGACGGTATTTCTTGCGGAATTTGGCGAGCTGGTTGTTTTGGATTCCGTCAATGTATTCGTTCGTGAATTTCTCGGATGAAAGGTAGGCGACCCGCGCGCCCTTTTTGTTTCCCGAAACGTGCTGGCCAATGGCGTGAAGCAAATGCGTCTTGCCCAGTCCAACGCCGCCGTAAAGAAAAAGCGGGTTGTAGGATTTGCCGGGCGCCTGGGCGACAGCCAATGCGGCGGCATAGGAGAAATTGTTGTTGTTGCCGACGACGAATGATTCAAAGGTGTTTTTGGGATTGAAATGCAGTTCGCTGTTGGCCGGGCGTTCGTGAGCCGGTTCCGGGGCTTTGGTTTTGACTGGAGCTGGCGCGGCTGCGGACGGAGCCGGCGCGCTTCCCGTGGCAATCTTGAATTTGACCTGGAGTTGGCGTCCGGCAGCAGTGGCAAAAGCGTCTTGCAAGAGACTGAGATAATTGTCTTTAAGCCAGACTCCGCTGAATTCGTTGGCCGTCTCCAGTGTCACGTTGTTGCCGTCGATCGCGCAGGCTCGCAGCGGTGCGAACCACATGTTGTAGGTGTCGTTATTCAGCCTGGAACGGAGATGTTCCCGTGCAGAATTCCAAATTTTTTCAGCCGAAAGTTGCATTTCCACTCTTTCAAAAAGCCCGTATTTTAAGCGGTTTATTCACCTAGCCCCCCGACTCAGGGTTGGCCGCCAGTTTCCGACCATGTTCGCCTTGACAAAGAGTCATGACCCCGAGAAAGCAGACATACCCTCAACTCTACTGCCAAAAGCGTCATTTAACAATCGAAACAACCCGCTAATTTTCAACATCTTACGAAAAACAAAATCACACCACCGTCAAATGTCTGGTAAAAATGATAAGACGCCCCAAACAACTTCAATTAACGAGAGCGTTTTATGCAATTGGAACGAAAGTATCTAGGATAACATATTAACTTTTGTTCACGAGTTATTCACAGGGGGCCTAAATCAAGGATTTGCCTGCTTTCCGTTGCTTTCTGACACGCAATATTTGATTCAGACCGCTTGCTCGCCGGTTTCACCAGTGCGAATGCGAACGATGCTCTCGACGGCGCTCACAAAAATTTTCCCATCACCGATCTTGCCCGTCTTGGCCGCCTTGACAATCGCGTCCACTGCGGCGGCGGCCTGCGCATCTGCCAGCACCACCTCAATTTTCACCTTGGGCAGAAAATCCACCGTGTATTCACTGCCCCGATAAATTTCCGTGTGCCCTTTTTGGCGGCCAAACCCTTTTACCTCCGCGACGGTCATGCCTTGGACTCCCAGAGCGGCCAGGGCGGATTTTACTTCCTCCAGTTTGAACGGCTTGATGACGGCCTCGATTTTTTTCATACCTCGTCCGCGTTAATCTTTCTGAGTGGATGTTAACAGCCAACCCCACACTGTAAACAGGAATTTTCAATGCCGCCAGTTCGACCGAGATGTATCATGGCCCCGTCACCGGAGCGCGGCCTTCAGGCCGCTTCAGCGTGCGAACGCGCAAGGACGAAACGATTGGCCTTGGGATTTCCGAACAACGAAGCGGCGTAAACCGCGCTCCGCCGTCTCCGAAATTTGATGTGCCTGGCAAACTTCAACTCCCCGCGTTCGTTGACACCGCATTTTGCCGCTGTTACCGTTTGCGCTCCGAAAATGGCGACGGACTATAAAAACACTTTGAACCTGCCGCGAACCGACTTTCCCATGAAAGCCGACCTCGTCGCGCGGGAACCGGACCGGCTTAAAAAATGGCAGGAGGCCGGGCTTTACCCAAAAATCCAGGCGGCGCGCGCCAACGCGGATAAATTTGTCCTGCACGACGGCCCGCCCTTCGCCAATGGCGATGTCCACATCGGCACCGCGCTGAACAAGATTCTCAAGGACATCATCATCAAATACAAAACCCTCCGGGGTTTTAGCGCCCCCTACGTGCCGGGCTGGGATTGCCACGGCTTGCCCATCGAATTCAAGGTTTCCCAGGAAATGCGCAAAAGTAGTGGCACGGGCGTCTCGCCCGTGAGTTTCGATCCCGCCACCATCCGCAAAGCCTGCGAAGCCTACGCCCGCAAATATATTGATATCCAGCGCGAGCAATTCAAACGCCTCGGAGTCCTCGGCGATTGGGATAATCCGTATCTCACGCTGAACAAGGAATACGAGGCCGACGAGTTGCGCCTGTTTGCCGACATTGTCGAAAAAGGTTTCGTGTATCGCGGCAAAAAGCCGGTTTATTGGAGCATTCCCTGCCGCACCGCGCTCGCTGAAGCTGAGGTCGAATACCAGGACCATGTCAGCCAGAGTATATTTGTGAAGTTTCCCGTCGTCGGCCAGCCCAACACGTTTGTGCTGATCTGGACGACGACGCCCTGGACGCTGCCGGCCAATCTGGCCGTTGCCTACAACGACAAATTCCAATACGTCCAGGTCGAAATCGGCGGCGAAAAATACATTTTGTTTCGCGGCTTGCTGCCCGCCGTGGCGGAGAAGTGCGGCTGGAGCAGCTACACCGAACAGCCATTTGCCATCGAAAAACTGGCCCAGCTTCAATACCAGCATCCGTTCTGCAATCGCACCAGCAAGTTCTATCTCGCCGGGTTCGTCACCAGCGACACCGGCACCGGGTTTGTCCACATCGCGCCGGGCCACGGCCTGGAAGACTACGGCCTTGGCTCATCCGTCGGCCTGCCAATTTATTCGCCGGTGGACGACGACGGCAAGTTCGCCTACACGAACGATTTGCCGGTCGAGCAACAGATGCCCGCCGAGATGATCGGCAAATCCATTCTCGAAAAACACGGCAAGAGCGACGCCAACGAAGCCGTCTTGCACGAGCTTCGTGCCCGCAAGGCGCTGTTGCATCAGGAGAATTATCATCACAGCTACCCGCACTGCTGGCGCAGCAAGACGCCCGTCATTTTCCGCGCGATGGACCAGTGGTTTATTCGCATTGATCACGTAATTTCGGAGGGGCGAGTTACACAAGCCCCAAATCAAAGTCAGGGACTCGCAGAGCTCGTCCCTCCGACAAATACCTTCCGCGCCGCCGCGCTCACCGAAATAGATCGCGTCAAATGGGTGCCGGATTGGTGCGTCAATCGCATCAAAAGCTTGGTGCAAACCCGTCCCGACTGGTGCATCTCGCGCCAGCGCACGTGGGGCGTGCCGATCCCCGCGTTTTACGACGCCAAAGGCGAACCGATTCTCGACGCCCAAATCGTCCGCAACACCGCCGACCTGATTGAAAAACACGGCTCGAACGTGTGGTTCGAAAAATCCGCAGCCGAACTCTGGTCGCTCGTAAAACCGAAAGGCTGGAAAAGCGCGGAAGCCGCCGCCAAATCCAACGACACGCTGGACGTGTGGATTGATTCCGGCAGTTCATCGCGCTCGGTCTTGATGAGGCGGGCGGAACTTCAACATTTGGTAGGGACGAACTGCTGCTCGTCCCAAACTTCCGAGGCCGCGCAGCAGCGCGGCCCTACCGAAAAATGGCAGGCCGACGTCTATCTGGAAGGCTCCGACCAGCATCGCGGCTGGTTTCAGTCGTCGCTGCTCCTCTCGCTGGCCGGCAACGGCGCGGTGCCATTCAAGACCGTGCTCACCCATGGATTCATGGTGGATGCCGACCGCGAGAAGATTTCCAAGAGCAAACAGGCCCAGGGCGGCTACGAAAAGCCGCAGACCGCCGAGGCTTACGTCAAAAAATACGGCGTGGACATCGTTCGCCTGTGGGTCGCGTCGCAGGATTACCGCAACGACATCGTCGTGAGCGAGGAACGCATCGCCAAGGTCGGCGAAACCTACCGCGGCATCCGCAACGCCCTGCGCTACCAGCTCTCGAACCTTTACGACTTCGATCCGGCAAAGCACACCGTCGCCGATGACAAGCTCACCGGCCTCGACCGCTGGATTTTGGGCGAGTTCTCCAAACTCGAAGCTGAAGTTCTCAAAGCCTACGACGACTACGAATTCCACGTCGTTTATCAAAAGGTCAGCCAGTTCATCGCCGTGGAGCTGTCCTCGATTTACCACGACGTCATCAAGGACCGGCTTTACACCGACGCGGCCAATTCACATCGCCGCCGCTCGACGCAGACCACGCTGCACCGGCTGGTGACCGGCCTCTGCCAGATGCTCGCGCCGATCCTGGCCTTCACAGCGGACGAAGCGTGGGAATTTGTGCCGGGGAAAATGACCGGTTCGGTTCACGAAACCCTTTTCAAGCCGGCAAACTTTTCCATGACGGAAGCTGAACAGGCCGCTTGGGAAAATCTATTCGCGCTACGTGAAATTGCCCTCCCTGAATTGGAGAAAGCGCGCCAAGCAAAACAAATTGGGAAAGCGCTTGAAGCTGCGATCATGTTTATTGGACGAGATTCGCGATTGGAAACAACAGATTTGAAATTGCTGCCCGCACTTGCAGAACTGTTAAATGTCTCTGATTTGGATTTTTGCTTTGCAAAGGAATCGGAAGAGAATCTTAAAGTTTCCGTTGTCAGAGCCGAAGGCCAAAAATGCGAGCGCTGCTGGCATTGGGAAACGGATGTCGGCCAGAAACCCGAGTCTCCGACCATTTGCGGCCGTTGCATCGAAGCCGTGAAGCAATTCAAGGCGTAATTGCGTCGCCAACCACAGCCGCGTGCCAATTTCACGCGCAGCGGCACTCTGTTATTGGTGGCACAGGCCTCCGGCCTGTTGTTTCCGGCGTCACGCCGGAAACTGTTTGCGACGACGATTATTTTTCCAACGACCGCCAACCCGCAGGCCACGTATCCCCACGAAATTTGGCGGAACGCCAAATTTAACAGGCGTGACGCCTGTTCCACCCAAAACTCACGCTGGCTGCTGCTGCGTGAGGCAGTGCAGCGAGCCGGAGCCAAGCACCAAGTCAACGGCGTGAATGCCCACCACCGGCCGGTCCCGGAACAATTCGCCCAAAATGCCGAGCGCAACCCGGTCGTTCGGGTCGTTGAACGTCGGCACGATGACGCAGGCATTGGCAATGTAGAAATTTGCGTAGCTCGCGGGCAGGCGGTGGCCGGTAAAACACAGCGGCGCCGGCATGGGCAGCGGCACGACTTCGGGCTTCGAGCCGTCTTCCAGCCGCAAATCCTTGATGCGCTCCCAGTTTTCCGCGAGTGGACGGTAATTGACGTCGCTTTTGTTTTTTTCCCGGATGAGCACGACGGTCTTCCGGTTCACAAACCGGCAGATGTCGTCAATGTGCCCGTGCGTGTCGTCGCCGGCCGGGCCTTTGCGCAGCCAGAACACGTTTTTCACGCCGAGATATTTCCGGAACGTTTCGTTGTATTGCGCCCGGGTCAGGCCGGGATTGCGGACCTGGATTTTGGGATGCAGATAACATTCCTCGGTGGTAAGCAGCGTCCCGCGACCATTCACTTCGATGCCGCCACCTTCAATGATAAAAGGCCGGCCATCAAACTCAGCGCGGAAAAGACGTTTACGCAACCGGCGCGCCGCCAACTCCGGCACTTTGCGGTCCTTCTGCCAGTCGTTTTGTCTCGCCCAAGCGTTGAAATGAAAATGGACGATGGCGGATTCTTGGTAGGGCGCGTCACTCCGTGCGCGCCGTCCGTCGGCGGGCAGGGGACTGCCCGCCCAACCTTTCCGCCGGACAAAAATGGGTCCGCTGTCACGCATCCAGCCACGATTCGTCGGATGCTCAACAAATTCCACCCGTTTCAAATCGCAGCCGGCACGTTTCAAATAGCTGGCGGCGGATTTGTGTTCGGCCGGGCGCCGGACCAGCATCCGCGCGATTTCGCCCGGTGAAATTTTGCGCACCATCTCGCCATAGACCCAGCGGACGGCTTCCATCTTGCCTGGCCAATCGGCTTCATGGTGCGGCCAGGCGAGCCAGGTGGCTTCGTGCCTTTCCCATTCCGCCGGCATGGAGTAGCCGAGTTTGGCGGGCGCGGCGGCATCTGCGATTTTTGGTTGCGGCATAAAGGTCACCGGAGGTTAAAAGTTTTACCCGGCAGTGGCAAATTTTGAATTTAATGTCGGCAAGGTGGTGGCATAGAACCCGTATCGGGAGCGGACAAACGCACCGGCTGGCCTTGTTTTTTGCACGAACGATATGGATCTCAGCCGTCCTTCCAAGCCCCCCGGTCGGCAGGCTTTCTGCTTACAAAACCTCACCTGCTTGCTACAATGATTGGCGTCAGGCACCGTGTATTGGGCGATTATGAAGGTCAAAAGAAATGGTCGATCAGGATCGGATCGTGAAGAAAAGACGGTCCGGCGTGTCGCGGCACAATCTTCCGCCCTCCCGGCAGTTTCGCCGGAAAACGAAGACAATCTGCAAGCCTTTTTTAATGCGCTGGACGATCTGGTGTTCGTTCTTGAACCCGAAGGGCGCATCCTCTTCACAAATCCCGCGGTGCAAAATCAGTTGGGATACACCCCGGCAGAACTGGCCGGGATGACCGCACTTGATCTCCACCCGCCGGAGCAACGGACGGAAGCCGCAAAACTTCTGGCCGGCATGATGGCCGGTAAAATCATGGTTTGCCCCATTCCGTTGCAGGCCAGGGACGGGACCCGCATTCCGGTGGAGACGAAAATCCTGCATGGCCAATGGCGCGGGGCAACGGTGCTGTTCGGGATTTCGCATGACATCACCGGGCGCAAACAGGCGGAGGAGACCATTGTCCACGAACGCCAACTGCTCCGCACGCTGATCGATCTGCTGCCCGAAATTTTTTACATCAAGGATCTGAACAGCCGTTTCCTGGTCGCCAATGAAGCGCTCGCCAAACACTTCGGCCAGGAGAGTCCCGCCCAAATGCTTGGCCTGTCGGACGCGGATTTTTACCCCGCCGAACTGGCCGCCCGGTTCCGCGCCGAGGAATTGAAAGTCTTTGGCGGCGAGCCGCTCATTGACCAGGAAGCCAAAGGCGTCAGCCCGGTTGGCCGGGAGGGCACGTTCTTGACGACCAAAGTGCCGTTCCGGGACAGCCAGGGACGGATTCAGGGTCTGGTGGGAATTGGACGGGACATCACCGAGCGGAAACAGGCGGAGGCGGCGCTGCGCGAGAGCGAGGAGAGATACAAAACGCTGCTTGAAACCACCGATACGGGCTATGTGATCTTGGATGCGGATGGCAAGGTCTGTGGCGCCAACCGGGAGTATGTCCGGCTCACAGGACATGGCGCCCTGGCGGAAATTGTCGGTAAAAACGTGATCGAATGGACGGCGGTGCACGATCGCGAACGGAATGCCGCGGAAATCAGAAGGTGCCTGCAGCAGGGCTTTGTCCGAAACCTGGAAATTGATTACTTGAGCCGGGAGGGTCGGATTGTTCCGGTTGAAGTCAACGCGACAGTGGTCAAAAGCAGCCCGGGCGTTCAAATTCTGGCCCTCTGCCGGGACATCACCGAGCGCAAAATGGCGGAGGAGGCGGTGCGCGAGTCCGAAGGGAAATTCAGGAGCATTTTTGAGAATGCACCCATTGGCATCTTCCAATCCACCATCGAAGGCCGGCTACTGACCGTCAACTCGGCAGCCGTCAGGATGTTCCGTTACGACTGCCCGGAAGAAATGTTGACCGCCACACCTGATGTTTCAAAGCAGTTGTTCGTCCGCCCCGAGCAGCGACGCGACATCGTGCGGCTGGCATTGGAGTCGCGGAAATACGTCCGGCAAGAGGTGGCGTATCGGCGCAAGGACGGCTCGGTTTTCATCGCCAATCTGCATATGCGGGTTCTGCGCAACGATAAAAATGAGGCGGTATCGGTTGAAGGGTTTTTGGAGGACATCACTGACCGCAGATGGGCGGAAGAGTCTCAGGGAAAGAACAGCGACCGGTTGAACCGGATCAACAGTTGTCTTTTGAATCTGGGGCCCGACCATGACTCGAACATCAACCGGCTGACCGCTCTCTGCGGCGAACTGCTCGGAGCAACTTGCGCTCTGTATAATCGTCTTCAAGGCGATTTGCTCTGCTCCATCGGCCAGTGGCAGACCCCGCCGGGCTTCAAATCCGAGGATGTTCCTGCCGGCCACATTTGTTATGATGTCATACGCAACAACCGGGAGGACGCGGTGGTCATTACCAATCTGTCCCGGACATCGTACGCCGAGTCCGATCCCAATGTGCGGGCGTATGGCCTGCGAACCTACATGGGATGCGCAGTCAAATGTGAAGGCCGGGCCGTTGGGTCGCTCTGCGTGGCTTACGACACGGATTACCGGCCCACCGACGATGACCGTCGCATCCTCGGAATTATCGCCTCCGCCATCGGCAACGAAGACACGCGCAAACAGGCGGAAGCCGAACTCAACCGCCTGATGACCGCCATTGAGCAAACCCCGGAAAGCGTTGTCATCACTGATACCAAAGGGCGCATTCTTTACGTCAATCCGGTCTTTGAACGGGTCACTGGTTACAACCGGGCCGAAGCCATCGGCCAAAACCCGCGGCTGCTCAAGAGCAACAGACAAGAAAGCGCGTTTTATCGGGAACTGTGGGCCAAAATCAATGCCGGCGAGGTGTGGCGCGGGCGTTTCATCAACAAAAAAAAGGATGGCACGCTGTTCACTGAAGACGCGGTCATTGCACCCGTTCGCGACGAGAAAGGGGCCGTCACAAACTACATTGCCATCAAGCGTGACATCTCTCATGAGCTGGAACTGGAAGTTCAATACCGCCAGACACAGAAGATTGACAGCATCGGCCGGCTGGCCGGCGGTGTAGCCCATGACTTCAACAACATCCTCGCGGTCATTTGCGGCCACACCGATCTGGCGCTCGCGCAATTGTCACCCGACGCCCCCTTGCGTTCCAATCTCGAGTGCATTCAGGAGAGCGCCGAGCGCGCGGCGAACCTCACCCGTCAACTGCTGGCATTCGCCCGCCGGCAGGTCATTGAGCCCCGCCGGATCAACCTGAACGAACTGATTGTCAATCTGAACAAGATGCTGCATCGCTTGATTGGCGAGGACATCAAGCTGGTGACGCAAACCGCGCCCGACCTGGGCCAGATCAAGGCCGATCCCGGCCAGATCGAGCAGGTGCTGCTGAACTTGGTTGTCAACGCCCGCGATGCGATGCCCGATGGCGGCACCCTGACCATCCGCACGGATAACGTGACCCTTGACGAAGATTATGCGCGCCGGCACCTCATCACTCCCGGCGACTATGTCATGGTCAGTATCAGCGACACCGGCGTGGGCATGACGGACGAAGTCAAACAACACATTTTCGAACCTTTTTTTACCACCAAAGAACAGGGCAAAGGCACCGGTTTGGGGCTGGCCACCTGTTTTGGCATCATCCAGCAAAGCAACGGTCATATTCACGCCGAAAGCCAGGTGGACAAAGGAGCGCAATTTAAAATTTACCTGCCCCGCGTTTTGGGGGTGGAGGAGTCCATATCAAGTCACGAGGCCCCGGTCAGTTTGCCGCAAGGCACAGAAATGATCCTGCTTGCCGAAGATGAATCGTCGCTGCGGCAACTCATGGCCCGGGTGTTGCGGACTCAGGGCTACACCGTGTTGGAAGCGGCCGACGGGCATCAAGCCCTTGCTTTGGCACAGGCGAACGGCCCCAAAATCCAGCTTTTGCTCACCGACGTAATCATGCCCGGCCTGAGCGGAAAAACGCTCGCTGAATGGCTGGGGCAGGTGAATCCGCAAGTCCGGGTGCTTTTTATTTCAGGTTACATCAACAACAACGCGGTCCGGGACGCCATGTCGAGACCCGGGACGTTCTTTCTGCAAAAACCTTTTAATCCCCTGGATTTGACCAAAAAGGTGCGCGAAGCGATCGAAACCCCATAGCCGTGCGGCAACGCCGCCTGCCCGAGAACCATGGAAATTTCTGAACTCGCAAAACGGTTGACCACGCTCGGTTGTCCGTCCGAAAAATCCGCCGCGATGGCCGCACAACTCGACAAACGCGCCCGTCAGCTCGCCGCGCAAAAAGGCCGCTCTTATGAAGAAGCTTTGCAACATCTGCTCGGTTTGATGCGTCAAGGCTGGTCGGCACAGAAAAAGTAGTCGAATGTCGAGGTCCGAGAGTCGAAGGCTGCCGTCCGACGATTGACTTTTGGCTCTCGACGCTCGACCCTCGTTTCTCGACTATGCCAAAACCGTGGAAACAAATCAGTTCAAAGCTCATCGGCGATTTCCGCATCTTCAAGCTGCGCTCGGACGTGAAAATTTCGCCGCGCACCGGCAAGGAACACGATTTTTACGTTCTCGACAGCGTTAATTGGGTCAATGTCGTCGCCGTTACGCCCGACCAAAAGTTGGTGATGATTGAGCAATACCGCCACGGCTCGAACACGGTGGAACTCGAAATCCCCGGTGGCATGATGGACGCGGGCGAGACCGACCCGGTGGCGACCGCCGTGCGCGAATTGCGTGAGGAAACCGGCTATGAAGGCGAAAACGCGCGCCTGCTCGGGCGCATCCACGCCAACCCGGCCATTTTGACCAACACCTGCTTTACCGTGCTCGTGGAAAACTGCCGGTTGAAACACGGCGTGCAATTCGATTACAGCGAGGATTTGGCGACGCGGCTGATGCCGGTCGCGGAAATTCCAAAACTTGTCGCCGACGAAAAAATCGGCCACTCCCTCGTTGTCGTCGCGCTGTATCATTTCGATTTGTGGCAAAGGGGATTGAAGAAATAAACCACGGATGAACACTGATAAACACGGATAAGAAAGGAATAGGGCCAACAGGATTTTTCATCCGTGTCCATCCGCGGTTAACTTCCTGCTTGCGTTTAACTCAAACTCACCGGATCAATATCCACCATAAGTGTCACGTCTTCGGGCAAGGCGAGCGTTTTGATGATTTTCGCCAGGGTCTGGCTCAGTTTGCTCATCGCGCGTGTCCGCAGCATGATCTGATAGCGGTAAAAAGTTTCCGCGCGCAGCAACGGCGCCGGCGCCGGCCCGGAAATAATCAAGTCTTTGAATGCGGCTGGTGCGACTTTATTGCCGCCGACGTCAGTCGGCGCTGACTGGCCAGTAGATGAAGTGCGCGGACTGACGTTCGCGGCTACGGTACCGATTATTTTCTCCAGTTCACGTTTCAGATGCTCGGCGCTGAACTTCACCTTGTCCTCGTTGCGGCCTTTGAGCGTGAGCAATGCCACGCGGCTGACGGGCGGATATTTCAGTTGCTCGCGGAATTCAATTTCCTGTTCGTAAAAGCCGGTAAAGTCGTGGCGGCGTGCATATTGGATGGCCGGATGAAACGGCGCGAATGCCTGCACGAACACCTCGCCCTCGACATCGCCGCGGCCAGCGCGCCCGGCGACCTGGGTGAGAAGCTGGAAGGTGCGCTCGCCCGCGCGAAAATCCGGCTGATGCAGCGCGAGGTCGGCGTAAATGATGCCGACGAGCGTGACGTTCGGAAAATGCAGCCCCTTCGCAATCATCTGCGTGCCGACGAGGATGTCGGTCTTGCCCGTGCGAAAATCGCCGAGCACCTTCCGGTAATCGTCCTTGCGCTTCATCGTGTCGGCGTCCATGCGCTTGATGCGCGCCTGGGGGAAAAGTTTGGCGAGCGTTTCCTCGACCCGCTGCGTGCCCGTGCCGGCAAAACGAATCGCGGGATTTTTGCATTTTTCATTCGGACAAACCGACGGCACGGGCGCAACGTGGCCGCAGATATGGCAGCAGAGCTTCTGTTCCTGCCGGTGAAACGTAAGCGCCAGGCTGCAATTCGGACACTGAATGACCTCGCCGCATTTCGGGCATTGCAGAGAGGTCGAATAGCCGCGCCGGTTCAAAAATAAAATCGTCTGCTCATGCTTTTCGAGCCGTTGGGTGATGGCTTCCTTGAGTTGCGGCGAAAAAATGGGGATGCCTTCCTTCCCGCGCTGGCGGGAAGCGGCCTGGCGCATGTCCACGACGCGGACGTGCGGCATTTTCTGGTCGTCCACGCGCTCCGGCAGTTCGAGCAGCGTGTATTTGCCGTGTTTGCAGTTGTAATAGCTTTCCAGCGACGGCGTGGCCGAGCCGAGCACGACGACGGCATTTTCCATCCGGCCGCGCATGATGGCCACGTCGCGGGCGTGGTAACGCGGCGCCTCCTCCTGTTTGTAGGAGTGCTCGTGTTCCTCGTCCACGATGATGAGGCCGAGCGGTTCGACCGGCGCAAAAATCGCCGAACGCGCGCCAATGACGATGCGGGCGCGGCCCTGGCGGATTTTGTGCCATTCATCATGGCGTTCGCCAGTGGACAGGTGGCTGTGCAACACGGCGACGAGCGTCTGGAGTTTGCCGGAACTGAACCGCGCTTTGAATCGCTCGACCGTCTGCGGTGTGAGCGAAATTTCCGGCACAAGCACAATCGCGCCCTTACCCTGTTCGAGCGCATGGGCGAGAGCTTGCAGATAAACCTCGGTTTTGCCTGAACCGGTGACGCCGTGCAAAAGGAAAGTTGAGGGTTGAGGGTTGAGGGTTGAGAGTGGTTTGTCCAACGCCGCCATGATTTTATCCAGCGCGGCGGCCTGTGCCGGATTCAACGGCAGCGGCTGCGACGGCAGGATGTGCTCGCGGGCGTACGGATCGCGTTCGGAAATTTGCGGGGCAATCTCAACCAGGCTGCGATCTTCAAGTTTGCGCACGGTGGCGGTGGTGGTCTCGGCCAGCTCTACCAATTCCTGCAACGGCAGCTCGCGCCGTTCTTCAATAATGTTCCAGACTTCCTGCTGGCGCTTGGGCAGCTTCGGAAATTCGCCGCTCACCGGCAGCGCGCGGACAAACAGCCGTTCGCGCCAGCCGGATTCCTCCTTGCGCACGGCCTCGGGCAGGACGGATTTCAATGCGACCTCCGGCGCGCAGCAATAGTACTCGGCAATCCAGCGTGCAAGTTTCAGGACTTTCGGCGTGACGAGCGTCTGCACCCCGATGACTTTCAGAATGGGCTTCAGGTTCGTGTGGGCGGATTCCTCGGCGAGGGCGGTCACGCAACCGAGAATCTTGCGCGGGCCGAACGGCACCTGCACGCGGCTGCCCACCTCGATTTGCCCGGCCAGTCCGGGTGGGATCAGATAATCGAACTCCTTGCGGAGCGCAATTTCAAGACTGACGCGGGCGATCATGGCGGAAAAAAGTTAAATCAGTTAAACGAGTATATTGGTTAAATGGGTCAAACCAGTGGCGCATGAACTTATTTTACCAATTACTTGTTTAACCCATTTAATGAGTCACTGTATCAAAATTCAATCGCGCGAAATGGCGCGCAGCTCGGTTTCCAGCTGTTGCCGCAGCGTTTCGCGCTCGGCATCCGTTGCTTCGGCCGGCACGCGCATGACCCGGCCGGCGACAACTTCACAATGTGCAAAGGGCAGTGGAATTTGAAACCGGTCCCAGCTTTTCACGCGCAGTTTCCAATCAACGTTGAACGCCACCGGCACCACCGGCAAACCGGTCACCTGCGCCAGCGACATCACACCCTCCTGAATCTGGTAACACGGTCCCCGCGGGCCGTCCGGCGTGATGGTCAGGTCATAACCGCGCTCGGCCCAGGTGGTGAGTTCGAGCAACGCCTGCGGGCCGCGCCGGCTGGTTGATCCGCGCACCGGCTGTACACCGAACAGTTCCAGAATGCCCGCCAGGAACGCGCCGTCCCGGCTGGCGCTGATCAGCGCCGCCATGTTCCTGCCGGACGCGTGCGGTTTGCGGTGGCTTTCATAAACTTTGATGCAGGACGCGAGCCGGTTGTGCCAGAAACAAAAAATCGCCGGGCCGGGGGCGTTGGGTGCCAGGAATTCCGAGTGGTTGCGCATACGGCACCGCACCGTGACCATGAGCGCGCGCAACAAAACGAACACCAGGAACGCGCCGGCGCGCTGATGCCACTTCGCCTTGTGTGGCACGATCACGCCGGATTTTCTTTTTTTTGCCGGCGGGCCCGGTTTTTCCGGCGATGGACTCGCTTCAGCCATCACGCTCCTTTTTTCAAGCACGCGCGCACCAAATCCTCAACCGTTGCTTTCGCGCCGAGCAGGGTGTGGGCGGCGCGGACGGCGTCGTGCGCGTCAACCTGTTTGAAACCGAGCGCCATCAGCGCCAGCACGGCGTCATTGATTTTTTGGCCGTCCGGCGAAAGCGCCCGTTGCGCGCTCGCGGCCTCCCATGCGCCCGCCGCGCCAATTTTGTCGCGCAACTCGACGATGATGCGCTCGGCGGTTTTTTTGCCGACGCCGGAAATTTGCGAAAGCACCTTCGCGTCGCCGCCGGCCACCGCGCCGCGAAAGGCCGTCACGCTGATGCCGCTCAAAATGTTCAGTGCCGTTTTCGGTCCGATGCCGCTGACGCTGTTGACGAGCAGGCGGAACAAATCGCGTTCCGCCGCGCTCGCAAAACCGTAAAGAATGTGCGCGTCCTCGCGGATGACCAGTTGCGTGAGCAGCTTCACCGTCTCGCCCGGCTGCGGCAGCTTGTCGAATGACGACAACGGAATGAGCGCCTCGTAGCCAACGCCGTTGATGTCCACGACGACCTGCGTGGGCAGCGCCTCGACGAGTTTGCCGTGGAGAAAAGTGATCATGGTTCAAATTATATCGCTGCGTAAAAGCCAAAACATAAAAGCAGCAATTGCAATTACAGCCCCCGTTATCGCACTGACGGGATGGTCTGCCAAATCATTAAACAGTTGCACTATCAACCAAGGCGGAAAATAAAGAGCCTGTTGCATTCAAATCCTCTTCATTGGCGACAAATTATAACGCGAATTTCCCTGCGCGTGTGCCAGCGCCAGCGCCAGCGCGTCCGCCGCGTCCGATGCTGGCGGTTTGGGCAAATTCAACATCCGCTGGACCATTTTGGCGACGGCGGACTTTTGGGCCGCGCCGTAGCCGACAATGGCCTGTTTCACCTTGCGGGGAGCGATTTCAAAAATTTCCAGGCCGGCTTCGGCGATGGCCGCCAGCGCCGCGCCGCGCGCCTCGCCCATGATAAGCGCGGTTTGCAGGTTTTGCGCGTAAAAAAGTCCTTCGATCACGCACACCGTCGGGCGATGTTTTTGAATGGCTTCGCGCAGAGATTGGGAAATTTTTACGAGACAGCGCGAGCGTTCCCAGCCGGCCGGGCAGGAAATCGTGCCGTGCGCCAGGGTTTCGGGAAACGGCTTTGCCAGTTTGATGATGCCGTAGCCCGTGCCGCGCAGCGACGGGTCCACGCCGAGAATGACGCGATGAGCGCCGGGCGCGGCGCGCAATGCCGATGCGAAAACCGGCGAAACCGCGCGCGGGGAAGCGCTGCCGAGGCGTTCCTGTATTTGTTCAAATTGCCGCCGCGTGATGCCCACGGGCGGATTTTGCCAGCGGCGGAGGGGTTGCAAAAGCAAAAACGCCGGGCGCAACCTGCGCGCCGCGGCGTTTGACGCATCCAGCAAAGAGCGGGTCAGTGCGCCGGACCATTGCCGGGACCACTTTGATTGTTGGAATTCTGCGACGGTGGCGCAGAGGAATGAGAGTACGGCTCATTGCGTTGCGGGCGTTCCACGGGCGCGGCCGCCGGCGCGTTGTGGCGGCTGGACTCGGATGCGCCGGATTGACCCTGGTTGGAAGGGGGTATGGCCACCGGCGCATCGTAATTACGCGTATTATTGTGCGGCGTTCCCGATGGTTGTTGCTCCCGTCCTCTGGGAGAGATAGTCCGGTTATCATAGTTCGGTGCCGGCGCAACCGGCGGCGGTGATGAATAATAATTGGCGGATGGCGGCGGGCGTTGCATTGGGTTTTGGTTTGGGATGGAGGGATTGTTTCGTTCCTGCGGCTGTCCGACTGGTCGTGTTTGAGACGCCGGCCAATTGTTGTTCGGTTGCGAAGTATGATTTTGCGTCGGAGACCCGGGTTGCAACGGGCGATTGTTTCGGTATTCGCCGGCAGCTGGATTGCCCGTGAAGCTCGGGCGATTTACAATCAGCGTGCCGCCATCGCGACTGAGTTGATCACCGTGTGGGCCGTGTCCGGCCGGCGAGGTTGTATCCCGGATTGCGATGGGATGGATGGGGGTATGCGTGCGAGCAACGATTCGTTCCGGCGCGATGCCGGCATTGACAAAGGCCCGGTTATGACTGTTGAAATTGAAGTTATTGATGACCGTGGTGTGATTATAAATCTGCGTGACTTGGGCCGGTGCCACGCAATAGCGGCGCGGATGCGGGTCGCAAAAATGTCCAATTGGCACAAACGCGAAACAATTCCAACTCAGGCCGAAATCGAAACCGACGCCGACGGCGAGCCCGTTATAAAAGAATCCAACACCATCCTGATACACCGCGCGTGGCGGCAGTGGCGCCCAGCCGCAGTAATCGTCAGAATATCGCCAGGTCACCCATGACGGGCCCCAAACGGTGTCCGGCGTCCAGCACCAGCCCCAACGTGAATTTTGAAACCAGCGTCCGTAGTGGAACGGCGCCCAACCCCACGAATAATCCGAAAACCAATACCAGCCGCAGTCGGTATAAACCCAATGTCCGTGATCGCAATACGGCTGCCAGCCGGGGTTGTAAACCACCACGCTGGGCCGCCAGCACTGTCCATAGCCATCCACGTTCACCCAAGTGCCATACGGCGCAAGCGTATCATAGAAATTGTTCACCGTGACTTCCGCCGGTTGCTCCACCGGTTGCGGCGGCGGCGCGGTTTCCGGTTGGTCGGTTGTGTCCGTTGCGGGAGGGGGTGGAGCCGGGGGTTGATACGCCGACGCGGCCATTTGCTGCTGCAACTGCTGGTCGCGCTGCATCATGGCGGTGACCACTTCGTTCGGCAAACCAATGTCCTTTAAATAAATGATTTTGTCCGAATCGAGATTGAACGTGCTGCCGGAATTCGTGACGTAAGTCATGATGACGCCTTCATCCACGCCGGCCTGCGTAAGCCGGACGACCTGTGCCAGCGGGCTGGTCGGATAAATGTTCGGTGGCAAAGAGCTGGATGCCGTTGCATTGTCCGATGGGGGTGGATCGGGTTGCGCTTGCGCTTGGGAATTAAACGGTGAACGGACGCCCGTCAAGCATAGAACCGCAGTCACCGTCCCCCAAACACACCTTTTGAAGAATTCAATTTTCATAATCAGGTTGTTGTCAATTTAAGACGCCAGAGAGTATAACATGGTTACGATGCATTAGTTGCGGAAAATGTTCCCGTCGCGCGTGATTCTGCGGCGCAACGGGCTGAATGGTACCCCCGCCCGGAATTGAACTGGGATCCGCGGTTTAGGAAACCGCTGCTCTATCCATTTGAGCTACGGGAGCGCGCCATCGCCGGTGAAAATACTCCCGCCGCCGCGAATGGCAAGCCCCGTGCCATTTCGCTTTTCCGCCGCCGCCATTTCGCCTAGCCTGCCGCCATGTTCAAGCCAGCCGACCTGTTTGACCTGAGCCAGACCGAACACGCCGCCATCTTCGACGGGTGTAAATTCGCCTGGGACGCGCTCAAAAAAATCGAGAGCTACATCGCCGCCAATTTGAAACCGGCCCTGCACAACCAGTGCGAAGGCCGGGCCTTCATTGGCGAAAAGGTTTTCATCGGCCAGGACACGGTGGTCGAGGACGGCGTCATGATCAAAGGTCCGGCCATCATCGGCCAGGGCTGCCAGATCCGCCACAACGCGTACCTCCGCGAAAACGTCATCATCGGCAACGGTTGCGTCGTTGGCAATTCCAGCGAGGTGAAAAATTCGCTGCTGTTCAACAACGCGCAGGCGCCGCACTTCAATTACATTGGCGACTCGATTCTCGGCCACAAGGCGCACCTCGGCGCGGGCGTGAAAATATCCAACATCAAGATGTTTCCCGGCAGCATCGAGGTGGAAGTGGACGGCGTGCCGTTCGACACCGGGTTGCGCAAGTTCGGCGCGCTGCTGGGTGACGGCGCGGAAGCCGGCTGCAACGCCGTGCTGAACCCCGGCAGCATCCTCGGCCGTGGCGCGGTGATTTACCCGAACGTCTTCTGGCGCGGCATCCTGCCCGCAAACATGATTGCCAAGAACAAGGCGGGAATTGATGTCGTCATCCGCCGGCCGAGAGAAAGTTAAACCTGCGGATGCCGAAGCAGGCTTGTCACGACTGCCGCCAGCGACTCATCTGACTTCAATTCAATCCGCTCCGGATTTTTTTGCGCGGCTCGGGGAGGCAGATTTTCATTCCTGCCGGCGGCCTTTTCCATTTGAACCTTCCACCCACCCGTGACTACGATGCGCGGCAATGACCGACGCCCATTCCCGCATCATGAGCCCGTTCATACGCCGGCTATTGTTTCTGCTATTCTTTTTGTCCGGGTTTTGCAGCCTCGTTTACCAGGTGATTTGGACGCGCCTGGCGTTCGCATCGTTCGGGATCATTACGCCGGTGCTTTCCGTGGTGTTGTCGGTATTCATGCTGGGACTGTTCATCGGAGCCTGGGCGGGCGGGCGGTTTATTGCTCCACTGGTCCGGCGGACCGGGTTCTCGGCGGTCCTCTTTTACGGTTTGGCGGAAGCGTTGATCGGGTTGGGGGCGTTTGCAGTGCCGGGGCTGTTTTCGGCCGGTGAGCATTTTCTGCTGACGGCGGGAGAAACCAATTCCGCCGGTTATCTGGTCTGGTCGGCATTGGTCCTGGCATTTTCCATTTTGCCCTGGTGCGTGTGCATGGGGGCGACCTTTCCCCTGATGATGGCTTACGTCCGGGAGCAGGACAGCCAAAACACGGGGAGCTTCAGTTATCTGTATCTGGCCAATGTGCTGGGGGCGATGAGTGGAACGATTTTGACCGCGATCGTCCTGGTGGAAATCTTTGGTTTTCATCACACGCTTCGGATTGCCGCAGCGGGTAATTTTGCCATCGCCGGCGCGGGCATTGGGCTGGGCTGGAAGCAGCGGCGGTTTGCGTCCCCGGAGATCCAGGATGAGCCGAACCCGGCGGTTTTGCGGGAGCGGCCTTCGTCAGGCCAACCGCGGACCCGGTTCACGCGCTGGATTTTATTTTCGACCGGGTTTTGCGCAATGGCCATGGAGGTGATTTGGACGCGTGAGTTCACGCCGGTTTTGAAAACCCAGGTCTATTCCTTTGCCTGGATTGTCTTCACTTATCTGGGCGCAACCTTTCTCGGCTCCTGGTGGTATCGCCACCATCGCAAAAAAAATTCATGCTGGTCAACAGGCACGTTGCTCGCCCTGCTAATGGTCACGGTGTTCCTGCCCATTCTCGCCAACGATCCCCGGCTGGTGAAGGCCAGTTGGACGTTTGACATCGATCCCCTCAGCGTGGTGATTGTGCTGGCAAGCATTTGCCCGTTTTGCGCCGTTCTGGGATATTTGACGCCCAGCCTGATTGACGAATACGCCGCCGGTGATCCGGCGATTGCCGGAAAGGCTTATGCGATCAATGTGCTCGGCTGCATTCTGGGGCCGCTATTTGCGTGCTACGTAATGCTGCCGGAGATCGGCGAGCGATACGCATTAATCCTCATCAGCCTGCCATTCCTTGGGTTTTATCTCTTGAGCTGGAGTTTCCTGTCCTTATGGCAACGCTTGGGATCGGGGCTGACGGCTGGTGTTGTTTTGGTTGGGGCACTGTTTTTATCCAGGGATTTTCAGGAGCGACTATCCAGTTCTTTCAAGAATGCCGAGGTGCGGCGGGACTACGCTGCTTCCGTTGTTTCCACGGGTACCGGATGGAATCGGGTGCTCCTGGTCAACGGCATAGGCATGACCCGTCTGACGCCCGTCACCAAATTCATGGTGCATTTGCCCCTGGCTTTTCACCCGGAACCGCCGAAATCCGCACTGATCATTTGTTTTGGGATGGGCACCACCTACCGTTCGGCCTTGAGTTGGGACCTTGAGACCACCACGGTGGAATTGATCCCAGATGTTCCCAAGGCATTTGGGTATTATCATGCCGATGCGGCGCAGATTCTACATAACCCCAAAGGTCGTATTGTTATCGACGACGGGCGGCGCTATCTCAAACGCACCCGGGAAAAATTTGATGTCATCGTGGTTGACCCGCCTCCACCGGTGGAAACGGCGGGTTCCAGCCTCCTTTATTCCACGGAATTTTACGAGCTGGTCAAACAGCATTTGAAGCCCCATGGCATACTGCAAACCTGGTTCCCGGGCGGGGAGGTGCTGGTCGCTCAGGGCGTTTTGCGCTCCGTTAACGGGGTGTTTCCTTGCCTGCGTAGTTTTGGCTCGGTTGAAGGATGGGGAATTCATGTTCTGGCCTCCATGGAACCCATCGAAATGCAAACGCCCGAACAACTGGTGGCACGCATGCCGGCTGCGGCGCAAAAAGATTTATTGGAATGGGCCCCTCCCGGAAACCTGCCTTCTTATCTGGGGTTGGTCCTTTCGCGGGAGGTTCCAGTAAATCGGGCCCTCAATCCCAACCCTGAAGTTGAAATCACGGACGACCATCCATTGAATGAATACTTCCTGTTGCGCCGGCTGGGCCTGAATCATTGATTTTCTGGCCGTGAGCGCAAGCAGATGACCGCCAGCCAGCCCAGCAGGACAATGACCGCCAGCCCGGCCAGCCATAATCCGAGAACCACGCTGGCAGGTTGGTAAATGAATTCCAAGGTCCCGGATCCGGCCGGCACCACGACGCCGCGGAGCGTATAATTCACCCGGAGTACGGGCGCTGGCCGGCCATTCCAGAGGGCTCGCCAGCCTTCGTCCCAGTTGTCCGCCAGCACAATCAGTCCCGGTGTTTCCATTTGCGCTGCAATCAGTATGTGCGTTGGAATTTCGTTGGTGATTTGAACCACACCGCTGCACCGTGCCGGCAATTCGACGGGCAAGGGCACGAGCGCCACATCCGCCGCATTGAATTGCGGCGATGCCAGTTCCTCCAGTTCATCCCCGCCAGCCACGATTTTAACGGTCTGCGGCACGAAGACGCGCGGCAGGGCATTGGAGTTCACCAAAACCCAGTAATCGTCGCTTTGAAAAGGAGGATGCATGAATGATGGGGGATCCCCGCGCAGAATGAGGTAACGCACGTTTAACATGTCCCAAAGCGGCGTGAGTTGAACACCGGACGGGGGAAGCAGTTTGCCGTTTGGCACCAACGAAACGGTTTCGGCATAGGTAAAATTCGTGGATGGCAGTCCGGCCGCCTTCTTCAAAACTTCCACCATGCGGGCCGGGTCAATCGAGTCATATCCCCGGATGTCATTCAGACCTTGCATCAGCGCCAGGGAGGCGGGCAGGCCGCCGATGACCCGGGCGGGCGTGGAGCGGGCGATTTCCTTCAGGGCGGGTATTTCTGGATAATAAAGTGCCGGGTCACATTGTGCGCTGCGACCGTAATCGAATCGCAGCAAATCTGTCACCAGGAAAAAAGCCAGCACCGGAAACAAACGGAAACGTCCGGGTTTTTGAAACCACAACCCCAGCCAGCCGATGACGCCGACGATGCAAAATTCAGCCATGATGGTGTAATGGCGGATGAACCAGGCCTGGACTTGATGCACGTCACCGGCAGCCTGAATGTTCCCCCATTTCTTCAGGCAAAAAGCGTCGAAATCGGCCTGGGTGGAAATGACTGCGGGCAAAACGACACTTCGATAAAGGCACCAGCCGCACAGCGCGGCCAATGTAATCGCCGGCAACCAAAACCACCATCGTCGCCGGATCGGGCCGTCCAGCAGGGTCTCGAGCCCGTTGGCCGTCAGGGCGAGAATGGCGAAGGAGGTCAGAAACACCAACCGGTTGTGAGACATCATGTTCAGGCCCGGCAGACGCAGCAGGGTGACGAAACCCGGAAGCTTCAAGCACCAGCTCAGACCAAAGAGGGCCAGAAATATCCAGAACAGATTACCGGCCCGAAGGCGGCGGTGGCACCACGCCAGGGGAGCAACCAGCAAGGTGGCCAGCACCCCGGTGTACGCAGCGGAGGCGCTTTCCAAAAGATTCGGCTCCAGCGTCGGAGCAATGAACGCGCTGTTTTTTTCCGTTGAGCCGTAGAGGTCCGGCAACACCACCTGGGGCAGGGCCTGCCATCCGGTGGGCAGCCGTTCCGGAATACCCGTGCTGCGGCGCATCATCCGGGAACCGGTCTGGGCGTATTCCAGCAGAGGCAGGAGGTGGGGAGCCGCCAGCAGGAATCCCAATCCCCAGCCCACCAGCAGCAGACCCATGGCCGACCATGACTTCGAGCCCGGGCGTTCACCGGAATGCGCACGCCACCAGCACCAGAGGGCATAAATCCCGGAGCCTAAAAGCACCTGTCCGGCAACATCAATATGTCCGCTGACCAAGGTCAGGAAGGTCACGGCACTCAAACCGGGCGCGGACAAACGATGGGTGCCGCGGATGGTTCGGTCAACGGCCAGAAAAAGCCACGGCAGCCAATAGACCGCCAGACCGGTGGGAAAACCCTGCCATAGAACAAAAAAAGCCGTCAACGGATAACACCAGGCGCAGACGGTGGCCGGCCAAAAACCGACCGGCAACGCCTTCCGGCAAAAAAAATACATTCCTGTGCCGGCCACCAGCGCGGCGAGGAGTTGAACCCAGGCAAGGATCACCGGCGACCTCGCCAGACATTCCAGGAGCAGAAAAGGCGAAAATTTCGGCCAGACGAAGGGGACGCCTCCATATTGATAGGGAGCCCACCAGGGAAAACGGCCCTGATGGATTTCCGAAACGGCAAACTGCCGGGCGGGCTCGAACTGATAAACCAGGTCGGTCAAGGTCATGTTGTGCGGCGCCAAACCGGTCGTTTCCGCGGTATGTGGAATGTAAACGCCCGGTTGGGCGAGAATATCCAAAGGGAGGAGGATTTTGTTCCCGGTCAATGAGGGACCATACAAAACCGCCTGCCCCAGAATAATTCCGGCGAAAACCAGGAGAAAGCCGAACCATCTCCGGCCGGCAACCGCCCTGTTTTTCTGGTTCGAGTTTGGATTGTTCACGGCAGGATTTGTGTTTTCAATCGTCCTTCCAGTGTGCGGCACCAAAGCTGGCAACCGGCACGCCGGCCGGTTCCGCGTGGCCGGGATCATATTCGGTTTTACTTCCGGATCGCACGAGAAATTTCCGGCAGCCATTTTTCGGGGGAATCGTCCGGTTTCAGTTCCAGCCATTCCAGATTTTTCTGGGCGCGGAACCACGTCAGTTGCCGCTTGGCAAACTGCCGGGTGCGGATTTTCACCCGCTCGATGGTTTCCGCCAATGACCGTTCGCCGCGCAGATGTTCCACCACCTGCCGGTAGCCGATGGCCTGCATGGCCGTTTTATTTTCCGCAAGGCCGTGCTTGAGCAATTCGCCCGTTTCGTCCACTAACCCGCGCGCAAACATCGCGTCCACGCGGGCATTGATGCGGATGCGCAAATCGTCAGATGAGCGGGTGAAGCAGAAAACGTGGTTCCGGCATCTTGCCGGAACTTCTAATTTTGGCCCTTCCGGCGAGGACGCCGGAAGCGCGTTCCAGTCCGTGCGCTGTTTCGAGAACAGCTTGCCCGTCAATCGGATGACTTCCACGGCGCGGATGACGCGGCGCGGATTTTGGCGGTCAATTTTTTCGTAAGCCGCCGGGTCGCGTTCGCGCAATTCGGCCAGCAATTCTTCCAGCGGCACGGCTTCGAGTTCAGCGCGCAATTTCGCGTCGGCGGATGGCGCTTCACTGAGGCCTTCGAGAAAGGCTTTGATGTAAAGTCCGGTGCCCCCACAAAGGACCGGCACGCGGCGGCGCGACTGGATTTCCGCGGCGGCGTGATGCGCGAGCCGGGCGAATTGCGCGGCATCGAATGATTCGGTCAAATCGCAGATGTCAATAAGGTGATGTGGCACGCGGACGCGGTCGGCGGGCGATGGCTTGGCCGTGCCGATGTCGAGACCGCGGTAAACCTGCATGGAATCGGCGGAAATGATTTCGCCGCCAAGCTGCTCTGCGAGGAGCAGGGCGATTTCGGATTTTCCGGTGGCGGTCGGGCCGGTGATGAGGATTGGGAGATGGAAGGTTGGAGATGGGAGATCGGGTTTTGCCATCTTCATTCCTCCATTCTCTATCCTCGCTTGATTCCACGTTGCGAGAGCATGACCGCGATAAAGAGACCGGCAACAAAGATGGGAATGCTGACGAGTTGCGCCGAAGTCAGGCCGTTGTGGATGTGGTCCGGCGGGTAATCGCCGCGGAACAATTCCACCAGGGAACGGAACACGGCGTAGCACATGAGATAGGTGGCGAACACCTGGCCGTCGAATTTTTTGCGGCGGAACAGCCAGGCCAGACCGAGATAGAGGGCAAAATTCAACAGCGCATCGTAAATTTCCGTGGGATGCACCGGCAATGAAGGGTCACCCTTTCCCACCAGTCCCGCTTGGAAGTGTTGCTGCCAGGCGGCGGATTGGTTGGGAAAGCGGATGGCCCAGGGCAGATGGCACACGCGGCCGTAACAACAACCGTTCAGCAGGCAGCCGATGCGGCCGAAGGCATTCCCCAACGCGATGCTCGGCGCGAGGATGTCGGCGATTTTCCACCCCGACAATTTCTTCCAGCGGACGTAAATTATGAAGGCCAGCGCCGCCCCGATAAGGCTGCCGTAATAGACCAGTCCGCCGTGCTGGATCATGAATATTTCCGAAAACGGCTGATGGGCGAATTCACTCCAATAGGTCGTCACATAAACGGTGCGGGCGCCAACCATCCCGGCGAGCATGATCCAAAACACGAGGTCGGCGATTTTTTCGCCGGAAATGTTTTCGCGCCGGGCGCGGCGGGTGGCCGTCCAAAGTCCCGCCAGGAAGGCCAGCGCGATCATCACGCCGTACCAATGAATCATGAAGGAGCCGAGTTGTAACGCAATCGGATGCACGGCGGGAAATTAAGGTGTGGCGGCGGAAATGGGAATTGAAATTCGCCGGAATCAGTCGGGATTGGTGGCGGCCACCGGATGCAGGCGCTGCGTCAACTGTGGCGGCACCGGCGGCATCAATGCCGGGGGCAACGGCGGCCATTCGGGAACGTGCGTGACGAGATCGCGCCAGGTCTGGCGTTCCTTTGGCGATAATTGCGACCAGCGCTGGGCATTCTTCAAAAAATCCTGTTTTTCCTGCGCGCTCATCCCGGCAAATTCCGTGAATGCGCGGATGCACTTCAGACGTTGCACCGGAGGCAATTCCCCAAACGTCTCCAGCGTCTTTTCCATTTGCTTCCGCTCGGCGTCCGACAGGGAGTTGAGCGTTTTCTTTTTTTCCATCGGCGTCAGTTCAAAAAACCGGTTGAATTGAGCGGTGATTTTCTGGCGCTGGTCTTCGGGAAGCGTGTTCCAGTGCGCCAAATCGGGGCCGACCGGATTGTGGCGCCATCTTTGGTCCTGTGGCAGCGGCGGCAGCGGCGGCAACGACGGGCTGTTGGACGGGTCCACATGCATGAAATAGCGCAGGGTGCGGTCACTCTCCAGAAATTCCGTCTTCAATGGCGGCGGCAGAATGTCCCATTGCCGGAGACGGTTTTTCACCAAAGGCTGCAATTCATCCGGGATGGCCGCCAGCCGCGCGGCACGGTTCGTCGGAGATTCGTGCAGGAGAGGCAGCAAATACCAGCGCAATTCGGTGGCGCGCAGGCGCAATTCGCGCTCGTTCGGGTCGAGCGTCTCGTATTCATGCACCTTGGCGAGAATGCGGTCGCGGATTTCCGGCGGGCGATTCGTCAGGGAATTTACCCGCCCGGCGGGTGTCATCGCCAGCAATTCACGGAACACATCCACGGGTGACTTTAAATGCGGCATGGGCGGCATGGGCGGCAACAAGAAATTGGTCGGCGCGAAAAATAATTTTTGCGGAGCCGGGACATTCGTGATTGTTTCAGCGCCGAGCTGGAAAACAGCGAATTGGCCAACCGCGAAAACCGTGGCCAGCCAGCAACGCGCCTGCCACAAATGGCTCATTGCATCAAGGCCAGCAATTCGTCATCCGCATGCTGGGGCTGACTCATGCGGCGGATGGCGTCAAAATTTTCCAGCGCTTCCGGGCTGGGCATCGGTTGTCCCCGGGTCACGAGCGCAACATTCCTGGCAAGCGCGATGCGCTGGCGGTAAACTTCGTGATGCTGAAAGACCAGACCGGCGAACGCAATCACCGCTGCGGCAAAGGCGACGCGCGGCACCAGCGCATGCCAGTTCCAACGCCAGCTCCAGGCGCGGGGCCGGGCCTCTTCGCGTTCGACTGCCTGAAGCACCCGCGCAGTGAAGTTCGATGGCACACTCATATCCGGCAACCGGGTGAGGGCCACGCTCAAGGCGGATTCCATTTCCCAATCGGCGCGCGCGTCAGGATTGGCGGCGAGATAGGCGCGCAATTCGGCCTGTTCGGCCTCAGTGAGTTTCTGCCGCCAGCCTGATTCGCGGAGTTTGGAATGGGGTTCGTTGTTTTTCATGGTCTTGCTTCTGGTTAAAAACCGGGGCTCAGACAAAGTTGCTCGAAAAATGAAGCGCAACCGGCTGTTCAAAACCGGTTGGGCATGTTAATAACAATGCCGCCGTAATGCGCCAAAACCCATGTCTGCCATTGCAACCAAAATCAACGCTGATGCGCCCGTCTCGGGCAAACTGACGAACCGCCGGCGGTTTCTCGACGCCTGCCATTGCCGCGCGGTGGATCGCCCGCCGGTCTGGCTGATGCGGCAGGCCGGCCGCGCCCTGCCGGAGTATCGCGAACTCAAGGAAAAGCATTCTTTTTTGGAATTGATTCAAACGCCCGGGCTGGCCGCCGAGGTCACGCTTCAGCCGGTCCGGCGGTTCGGATTCGACGCGGCGATTTTGTTCAGTGACATCCTTGTCATTCCCGAAGCGATGGGTCAGTCTTACTGTTTCCGCGACACCGGCGGCCTGGTCATGGACTTTGCCGTGCGCACCAAGACCGATATCGAGCGCCTTTCCGTCGAACGTGTGACCGAACGCCTTAGCTATGTGGACCAGGCATTGCGGCTGCTCCGGAAGGAACTCGCCGACCAGACCGCGCTCATCGGTTTCTCGGGTTCGCCGTGGACGCTGGCCACGTTCATGATGGAAGGCGGCAGCGCCGAAAAATACGCCCGCGCCTTGAACCTGTTTCGGGAAGACCGGCAAACTTTTTACAAGCTGGCCGAAAAACTCACCGCTGCCGTCACCGCTTATCTGCAAATGCAAATCAACGCCGGCGCGGATGTGATCCAGATTTTCGACAGCCACGGCGGCCAGCTCGCGCCGACGGACTTTCAGGAAGCCTCCGGACGCTGGATGCGCGACATTGTCGCCAGCATTGGAGCGCCGGCCTCCGGCACGGCGCAAAGGGCGGCTCTCGCGGAACACGCCGTGCCGGAGGCCGGCGCTCCGGTTATTGTTTTCTCCCTCGGCACGCACGGGAATTGGGATGACCTGCTGGCAACCGGGGCGAGCGTGCTGGGCATAGACTGGCAATTTCCGCTGGCCCACGCGCGCCGGCTGTTGCCTGCTGACATTGCCCTGCAAGGCAACCTGGCGCCCGCGCTGCTCAGCGACGCCACGCCGGAAGCGGTCGCGCAGGAAACGCGGGCCGTGCTCGAAACCATGCGCGGCCGCAAAGGCCATGTTTTCAACTTGGGCCACGGCGTGCCGCCCAATGCAAAATTGGAAAATATCGCCGCACTGGTCGAGACGGTTCGGAATTTCAAATGAATGGCATGACTGGACGTTTTGTAGCCGTGGACATCAGTCCGCGCATACTTTTTTCAGACGGATTGGCGCCGACTGACGTCAGCGGCTACATTCAATTGACATGAGCACGCTGAAAGTTGATCTCGGGTTGGTGGAAAAATACAACGTAGCCGGGCCGCGTTACACCAGCTATCCGCCTGCCACGAAATTCACCGACACCATCGCCTGGCCGGATCTGGCCGAAAAGATTGCCGCAAACAACCAGACGGCCCGCGACCTCTCGATTTATTTTCACATTCCATTCTGCGAGACGCTCTGCTGGTTTTGTGGCTGCACCACCGTCATCACGCTCAATCACGACCAAGGCATGGCCTATGTCAAGGCGCTGGGCCGCGAGGTGGCGGAGATGGCGCTGCGCTTGAATCCGCAACGCAAAGCCGGACAACTCCACTTTGGCGGCGGCTCACCGACTTTTTTGAAACCGGATGAAATCCGCCGGCTCGGCGAAATCATCCACAAGCACTTCACGTTTTCGCCGGACATCGAGGCCAGTGTTGAAGTGGACCCGCGCCGGCTCACGCGCGAGCACATGGTCGCGCTGCGCGAGATCGGTTTCAACCGCGCTTCGATGGGTGTGCAGGATTTCAACCCGAAGGTCCAGGAAGCCGTCCACCGCATCCAGCCGCGCAAAATGACGCAGCAGGCCATGGATTGGATGCGTGAACTGGGTTACGGCTCGATCAACCTCGACCTCATCTACGGCCTGCCGCACCAGACACCGGAGTCATTCAACGAAACGCTCGACATTGTGCTGGAAATGAAGCCGGACCGGCTCGCCGTCTTCAGCTACGCGCACGTGCCGTGGGTCAAGCCCGCCCAGAAAATCCTGGAGCAGCAACAGCATCTGCCCACCGCCGAAACCAAGCTTCAACTTCTCAAACTCGTCATTGAAAAACTCACGGCCGACAACCAGTACGTTTATATCGGCATGGACCATTTTGCGCGGCCCAGCGACGAACTGGCCGTGGCGCAGGGCAACAAGCAGCTCCAGCGCAATTTTCAGGGCTACAGCACGCGCGCTGGGTCGGACATCTACGCGTTCGGCATGTCGAGCATCTCGCAGATTCCCGACGCCTACTGGCAGAACGAGAAGGAACTGCCGAAATGGCAGGAAGCCGTGGACGCCGGCCGGGTGCCGCTCCAGCGCGCGTATTTCCTGACCGACGAGGACAAGATCCGCCGCGAAACCATCATGCGCGTGATGTGCGACCTCTCGCTCGATTACGCCGCGATGTCGCAAAAGCTCGGCCTCAACTTTGCGGAACACTTTGCCGGTGAACTGGCCGCGCTGGTGCCGCTTGAAGCCGACGGCTTGGTGCGCCGCACGCCGACCGGCCTGGAGGTGACCGGCACCGGTCGTCTGTTCATCCGCAACATCGCCATGTGCTTCGACAACAACCTCGCGCCGGTGGCCGAGCGGCGGCATTCCAAAACGATTTGACCGATCTTTCGGAGGGGCGAGTTCCACGAGCCCCCATATCAAGCCCGTATTTTCAACTTGCCGGGCAATCCAGATGCGGCTCAATCTGGCTTCATGCCAGAGCCAATCCAAGAACCAGGCTGTCTTGCGCTCCCACATCTGGCCCCGTTGGAATTTCCAGATCAGACCGTCCTCCAATTTGTCACCGTTTGTGCAGACAAACGCCGCCCGTTGCTGGCCAGGCCTGATGTTGTCGCGCTATTGCTCGATTATTGGCGCAAAGCCGACCATTGGCTGGTGGGACGCTATGTCATCATGTCGGATCATCTGCACCTTTTTTGTGCGCCGGCGAAATTGCCGGTCACGCCGTTGAAACAATGGGTCCGTTTTTGGCGGGCGGAGGCGACCCGCCGCTGGCCGCATCCAGCGGAAAAGCCGGTTTGGCAACGGGACTTTTTCGACCGGCAGTTGCGGAACTGCGAAAGTTATCATCAAAAGTGGCTTTATCTCTGGGAAAATCCAATCAAGGATGGTCTGGTGAAGCGGCCGGAAGACTGGCCGTATCAAGGGGAACTCAATATATTGCCGTGGCATGACGCAACTTGATGAAAAATCGGAGGGGCGAGTTCTGCGAGCCCCAAATATTGTTTTTAGTCAGGGGCTCGTGGAACTCGCCCCTCCGAAAGATACAATTCCGGCCACTACGATGTGTGTCCATAATTAGTTTTCATGAAACCTGTCGCCATCATCGGGGCCGGCATCACGGGGTTGACCGCGGCGTTTTACCTGAAACGCAAGGGCATCCCGGTCGCGGTTTATGAAGCCAGCGGGCGCGTGGGCGGCGTGATTCAGTCGCTGCGCCAGGATGGCTGGCTGGCCGAGTTCGGGCCGAATACGCTGCTCGAAACGTCACCGAAGATCGGCCAGCTCGTCCGCGATGCCGGTTTGCAGCCGCGCCGGCTGGATCCGGATCCGAAGGCCGAAGCGCGGTATGTCGTCCGTTACCAGCGTCCCATCGCCATGCCCGGTTCGCCGCTGGGATTTTTCACGACGAGACTTTTCACCGCGGGAGCCAAGCTGGCCGTGATGCGCGAACTGTTCGTGCCGCGCCGCCGCGATGGCGTCGAGGAAAGCATCGCGCAATTCGTCGTGCGCCGGCTGAACCAGGAATTTCTCGACCAGGCGATTGACGCGCTCGTGGCCGGAATCTACGCGGGCGACCCGCACCAGCTTTCCCTGACGCACGCTTTTCCCAAGCTCAAGGCGTTGGAGGACAATTACGGCTCGCTGATCAAGGGCCAGATTTTCGGCGCGGGGGCGCGGAAGCGGAGCGGCGAAATCGCCAAGGACCGCGCGCCTAAGTTTTCCTTCGACGAAGGCTTGCAGGTTTTGCCGGACACGCTGGCGGCGCAGCTTGGCGACGCGGTGAAACTGAACGCCACGGTTACAAAGCTGACGCAGGTTACAGACGGCTGGGCGCTCACGCTTTCGGAGGGGCGAGTTCCACGAGCCCCGCTTATTGCGGGTGAAATTGGGGGCTCGCAGAGCTCGCCCCTCCGAAATGAAACGCAAGCGGAACACAGCGCGGTGATATATTGCGGCACGGCGTTCAAACTGGCGGAGTTGCAGATTGAACTACAAACAAACGTGAACGCGCCCCTCGCCCCGGCCCTCTCCCCGTTTGGCGGGGAGAGGGAGAAAACTGCGACGTACGATAATACTCCCTCGCCCCGCCCAAGCGGGGAGAGGGTGGCCGGAGGCCGGGAGAGGGGAAATTCTATAAGTTTGGATGTTTTTTCCGAAATCCGTTATCCGCCGGTGGCCAGCGTGGTTTTGGGGTTCCGGCGCGAAGACGTGGCGCATCCGTGCGAAGGTTTTGGCATGTTGATCCCCAAGATCGAAGGCTTCAAAATTCTCGGCACGATTTTTTCATCATCGCTGTTTCCCAATCGCGCGCCCGCCGGCCATTTGACGCTGACGAGTTATATCGGCGGCCAGCGGCATCCGGAACTGGCCCTGCTGCCAACGGAAAAGCTGGTCGCGCTGACGTGTGAAGACCTGCGGGTGCTGCTGGGCGTAACTGGCAAGCCGGTTTTCCAGCATTGCGTGCTTTATCCGAAGGCCATCCCGCAATACAACGTCGGTTACGGCCGTTACCGCGAATTGATGAACGACATTGAAAACCGGACGGCGGGTCTTTTTTTTGCCGGCCACTATCGTGACGGAGTTTCGCTGGGCGATTCGATCCTGTCAGGCGTGAATATTGTCGAGCGGGTCACAAATTTTTTTGTAACCACGGATAAACACAGATGAATACGGATCAACAAAAGTGTCTCAAATCATTTGAAGGCAGGGCGCGTCACTCCGTGCGCGCCGTGGTTGGCGTTTTCGCAGGCGGCGGGCAGAGGACTGCCCGCCCTACCACTCCGTATTTATTATCCGTGTCCATCCGTGTTCATCCGTGGTTTAATTCTCGTGTATGAACAAAGCCGTCTTGCTGGTGAATTTGGGTTCGCCGGACTCGACCTCGGTGGGCGACGTGCGGCGTTATCTGAACGAGTTTCTGATGGACGGGCGGGTGATTGACACGCCCTGGCCGCTGCGCCGGTTGATCGTGGGGATGATTCTCATCAACCGGCCGAAACGAGCCGCCGGAGCGTACCGCAAAATCTGGCTGCCGGAAGGTTCGCCGCTCATCGTCACGAGCCGCAAGGTCCAGGCAAAGTTGCAGGAGCGGGTCAACGTGCCGGTCGAACTGGCCATGCGTTATCAGCATCCGTCCATCGTAAGCGCCATCCGCAAGCTCAACGAGCAGAAGATTGACAAGGTTTTTTTGATTCCGCTGTTTCCGCATTACGCGATGTCGAGTTACGAAACCGCGGTGATGCGTGTGCGGAAAGTGGCGGGGGTGATCGCGCCGAAGATGAAGATCGTCGTGCAGCCACCCTACGGCGACGCGCCGGATTACATCGCGGCGCTGGTGGACAGCGCGGCAAATCATCTGGAGGCGGGCTTTGACCATTTATTATTCAGTTTTCACGGCATTCCGGAACGGCATCTGCGCAAGTCCGACCCGACCGGAGGCCATTGTCTGACCGTGCCGAATTGTTGTGAAACCGCCAGCCCGGCGCACGCGACGTGTTACCGCGCGCAATGTTTCAAAACCATGGCGGCTTTTGTCGCACAAGCGGGCATCCCGGAAAACCAGTGTTCCATTTCGTTCCAATCCCGGCTCGGCCGCGACCCGTGGCTGAAGCCTTACACGGATTTTGAACTGGTGGAGCTGCCCAAGCGCGGATTTAAAAAGCTTCTGGTCATCTGCCCGGCGTTCGTGTCGGATTGTCTGGAAACGCTGGAAGAAATCGGCCTGCGCGGGCGCGAAACATTTTTATCGGCGGGCGGGGAATGGTTCGCGCAAATCCCGTGTCTGAACGGACATCCGCTCTGGATTTCCGCGTTGGAGAAAATGGTCCGGCGGTTCATGGAAAAACCGTCACCGTCCTGAAGTCTTGCCTTGATCGTTATAATTTCTCGCGTTTGATGGGATTCCGGAACCGGACTTTGACGGTATCCCGCAAAAAACCGATGAGCGTCTTTTTCTTCTCCGGTTTCACGGCTTCAATGCGTTCGCACTTGTGGCTGCAAACCGTGCAGAGGAACAGCGGCAGGCCGCCTTTGCGTTGCAACACATGCACGCACTTGTTGCACATCACCTCGTTGCAGTGGGTGCATTTGTAGGCGACCGGCACCTGCGGATGACGCGGGCAGAGGATCACGCCGCCTTCAAGCACCACCGGCGGTTTGGGACGTTCGCGCTCGTACTTGGGGATCGCAACGTTGACCTCGGTGGACTCGATGAATAATTCCACATCGCCCAAATTCACCGTCTGGCCGGGAAGCAGCCACGCTTCCTTGACCGGATCGCCGTTGACGAATGTGCCGTTGGTCGATTCGCAATCGCGAACCAACACGCCTTCGCTCGACAACACCAGTTCGCAGTGGTTTGAGGACACGGTGGGATGATCAATGGGGAAATCACAGTTGGGATCGCGCCCGACGCGATTGGCGCCAAAACGCAACTCATACGTCTGATTTTCAAACCCCGCGGTCTTGATGAGCAGTCTGGCCATGTTTCCTCCGAAACTGAGCAATTTTGCGCCCGCCGAGAACAAAAGTCGAGCGGAAAATGAGGGGTGGTGCGGCCTGAATTATGGCGCGAATTATGGCGATAACGATTGGGAATCCTGGGCGGAGACAGCCAAGCCGCGCAAGTCAAAAAACGCCGTTCCGTGCGATGCGGAACGGCTTTTTTACGGGTATCATGTGACGCGTGACACGTGACAAGATTATTACAGCGAACGTGCGCCGGTTTCTCGTGTCACTTGCCACCTGTCACCTGTCACTTACTCACACCCACGACTTGCGAACCATCCACGATTTGATGACCTGCGTGAGGGCAACGTAGCAAACCAGCGTCAGCGCCAGCAGCACCCAGAACAGCCACGGCAGCGGCACGAAGCCCAGCGGCCCGGCCAGGGGCGAATAGGGCAGCACCGCGCCGATGAGCATGATGAGAATGGTCGTCATGGAAAGCTGCCAGCTCGCCCGCGACTGGATGAAGGGAATCAGGTTCGTGCGGATGACGTGGATGATGAGCGTCTGGGTGATGAGCGATTCCACGAACCAGCCGGTTTGAAACAGTTGCGCGGCGTGGGTGTGATTGATCGCCTCCTCCTTGAACTGGGCGATCAACTCCGGTGTCACCTGTGCTTTCGCGGCGGCATCCGTGCATTTGAAGACCAACGACATCACGGCAAAGGTGGTGTAGTCGAAAATCGAGCTGATCGGCCCGATGAGCAGCATGAATTTGGCGATCTCACCCATCCGCCATGGCCGCGGCTTGGCAATCTGCTGCGGACCGACGTTGTCCGTGGGAATCGGCACCTGCGAAAAATCATAAAGCAGGTTGTTCGTCAAAATCTGCAACGGCATGATCGCCTGGAATTTGAACAGCGCGGTGGCGCCCACATAGCTGAACATGTTGCCGAAGTTGGAGCTCGCGCCCATGCGGATGTATTTCAAAATATTCACGAACACCTTGCGGCCTTCGAGCACGCCCTCTTCCAGCACCATCAGGTTCTTTTCCAGCAGGATGACATCGGCGGATTCCTTCGCAATGTCCACCGCGTTGTCCACGGAAATGCCCACGTCGGCGGCGCGGAGCGCGGGCGCGTCGTTGATGCCATCGCCCATGAAACCGACGACGTGCCCCTTTTTCTGGAGCGCCTGCACGATGCGCTTTTTGTGCGCGGGCGAGAGCCGCGCGTAAACATCCACGCGGTCAATGGCCTCGGCCAGTTGTTCGTCCGACATTTTTTCCAAGTCATTGCCGAGGATGATTTTTTCGGCGTTGATGCCGACCTCGGTGCAGACCTTGCGCGTGACCAGATCGTTGTCGCCGGTAAGCACTTTCACCGTGACACCATGCTGCCGCAAAGCGGTGATGGCGGTGGCCGAAGTTTCCTTGGGCGGATCCAGAAACGCGAGGTAGCCGGTGAGCACGAGGTTTTCCTCGTCGGCCTTGGAATAGGCGTTTTGGGCGCTGACTTTTTTGTTGGCAATGGCCAGCACGCGAAAACCGTCCTCGCTCAAGTCGTTGACCTGTTCAATGAGGTTGCCGACGAGGATCGGTTCCATCGGGAATATTTCGCCTTCGCTTTCAAAGTGCGTGCATTTGGCAAACACCGATTCCGGCGCGCCCTTGGTCAGAATCTGGCGCTGGCCATCCGGGCCTTCGACCACCACGGACATCATGCGGCGCGAAAAATCGAACGGAATTTCATCCGCCTTGGAGAATTTTTCAACGGAGAGTTCGCGGTGCAGTTCCGAGTATTTCAGCACCGCGCGGTCGAGCACGTTTTTCAGCCCGGTCTGGAAATGGCTGATGAGATAAGCGTCGCGCAGGACTTCCGCGCTCTCCTTTTTGAAAACGTCGCAATGGATTTCCAGAATGACGCGGTCCATGGTCAGCGTGCCGGTTTTGTCGGTGCACAGCACGTCCATCGCGCCGAAGTTTTGGATGGAATTGAGCCGCTTGACGATGACTTTTTTCTTGGACATGGTCATCGCGCCCTTGGAAAGGCAGACGGAGACGATCATCGGCAGCATTTCCGGCGTGAGACCGACGGCCACCGAGAGGGCAAGGAAAAACGCTGTTTTCCAATCGTGCTTGGTGAGGCCGTTGATGACGAAGACCAGCGGCGTCATGATCACCAGAAACCGGATCATCAGCCAGGTGAACTTGCCCACGCCACGGTCGAAGGCCGTCTCCACCTGCTGGCCGGCGAGGCTGCTGGCCATTTTGCCAAAATACGTCTGCGGGCCGGTGGCGACGATGACCGCCGTGGCCGAGCCGCTCTCCACGCTCGTGCCAAGGAAGCAGATGTTCGTGTGCTCGATGGATGAAACATTCGTGCGCGGATCACGGGCGTCGGTTTTCTCCACCGGCAGGGACTCGCCGGTCAGGGTGGCTTGGATGATGAACAAATCCTTGGCGGAAATCAGTCGCACGTCGCCGGGAATCATGTCGCCGGCGGAAAGCTTCACCACGTCGCCGGGAACGAGTTCCTTGAGCGGAATTTCCCTGGGCTGTCCGTCGCGGACGACCGTGGCGGTGACCTTGATCATCGCCTTGAGCTTGGCCGCGGCGTTGTCGGCCTTGGTTTCCTGGATGAAACGTAAAGAGACGCCCAGCACCACCATCGCCACCATCACCCAGCCGCCAATCATGTCGCTGGTGCCTTCCGCCGTGGCAAAGGTCACGATGGCGAGGATGGTCAGCAAAACCACCAGGGGATTGCGCACGGCCACCCAGAGCCGCCACAGCCAGTCGTGTTTTTTTTCCTGCCCGACTTCGTTCGGGCCGTATTTTTCCAGCCGCGTGACCGCTTCCTCTTCGCTCAATCCAGGCACGGAAGTGCCCAACCGTTGCAACACGGCGGAGGCTTCCTCCACCGCGGCATCATGGACGAAATCTGCCGCCTTTTGATTGGTTGAATTTTTCAGGTCCGCCATAAATCAATTCGTCACGGCCTTTGCGCAACCCCGGAAAAATACCGCAACCCAAATTGGTTTGGCCAGCTTTGGCTGTGTAAAATTTTTGAAAATGGATTTTCGCCGGCTTGACGCTGCGCGCGAACGAGCCTAGCTTTCCACCTATTCGGGGAGCCAACCGGTCCCGCAGTGCGGGACAAAGGCTGAGAGGGCGACGCGGGAGCGCCGCCGACCCAGGAACCTGATCCAGGTAATGCTGGCGTAGGAAGGTGCTTGCGCACCGCCACCAAGCGGAGGGCCACCGGGGCCACCTTCCTCCAAAGCCTTCCCTGAATCAACTGAGTTGCGGGCTATCAACCATCAACTCTCAACCATCAACCAGTTTATGATCGCAACCAAAGAGTCGTTCGAACCGCACAGCAGTGAACAACTGCCGGGCAGCAAACGCGTTTACGTCGAGGGCAAGCTGCATCCCGACGTCCGCGTGCCGATGCGCGAAATCGAACTCACGCCCACCAAGTCCTACACCGGTGCCATCGAGCAAAATGAGCCGGTCCGCGTCTATGACTGCGCCGGTCCCTGGGGCGATCCGAGTTTCAAGGGCAACGTTGAGAAAGGTCTGCCCGCATTGCGCGCGAAATGGATTCGCAGCCGCGGCGATGTGGAGAAACACGCCGGCCGTCCGGTTCAGCCCATTGACGACGGTTATCTTTCGGACAAACATCGCGAACTGGGACAGGCGCGCCAGCAGGATGAAACATCGTTTCACCTCGACCAGACCGCCCTGCCCAAGCGGAAAATTCTGCGCGCGAAGCCCGGCAAGGTCGTCACCCAGCTTGCCTACGCCCGCGCCGGCATCATCACGCCGGAGATGGAATTCATCGCCATCCGCGAGAGCATGGGCCGCGCGAAGATGGCTGACTTGGCAAAAGACCTCGTTCGTAACGACCTCGACAAACAGCACGCTGGCTCCGCGCAGCTTTCACTGATCACTAATCCACTGATCACTGATTACTCTCCCTCCGTCTTCCGCCGCTTTCCCCAGCGCATCCCAGCCGAAATCACGCCCGAGTTCGTCCGCGCCGAAGTCGCCGCCGGCCGCGCCATCATCCCGGCCAACATCAATCATCCCGAACTCGAACCGATGATCATCGGCCGCAATTTCCTCGTCAAAATCAACGCCAACATCGGCAATTCCGCCGTCGCGTCATCCATCGAGGAGGAGGTCGAGAAAATGCGCTGGGCCACCAAGTGGGGCGCGGACACCGTCATGGACCTCTCCACCGGGAAGAACATCCACGCCACGCGCGAATGGATTCTGCGCAACTCGCCCGTGCCCATCGGCACCGTGCCGATTTATCAGGCGCTCGAAAAAGTCGGTGGCAAAGCCGAGGACCTTACCTGGGAAATTTACCGCGACACCCTCATCGAACAGGCGGAGCAAGGCGTGGATTATTTCACCGTCCACGCCGGTGTGTTGCTGCGCTTCATCCCCATGACCGCGCGCCGCATGACCGGCATCGTGTCGCGCGGCGGCAGCATCCTGGCCAAATGGTGTCTCGCACATCACCAGGAAAATTTCACCTACACCCACTGGGACGAAATCTGCGCCATCATGGCCGCCTACGACGTTTCATTTTCCATCGGTGACGGCCTGCGGCCCGGCTCGATTGCCGACGCCAACGACGAGGCGCAATTTGCCGAGCTTAAAGTGCAGGGCGAGCTCACCGAACGCGCTTGGGCCAAAGGCGTGCAGGTAATGAACGAAGGCCCGGGCCACATCCCGATGCATCTGATTGAGGAAAACATGCACAAGCAGCTCGAGTGGTGTCACGAAGCGCCGTTTTACACGCTCGGGCCGCTCACCACCGACATTGCGCCCGGCTACGATCATTTCACCAGCGGCATCGGCGCGGCGATGATTGGCTGGTACGGCTGCGCGCTGCTCTGCTACGTCACGCCCAAGGAACACCTCGGCCTGCCGGACAAGAAGGACGTGAAAGACGGAGTCATCGCCTACAAGATTGCCGCCCATGCCGCGGACCTGGCCAAGGGCCATCCCGGCGCGCAATACCGCGACAACGCGTTGAGCAAGGCGCGCTTCGAATTCCGCTGGGAAGACCAGTTCAACCTGAGCCTCGACCCCGTGACCGCGCGCGAGTTCCACGACGAAACCCTCCCGCAGGACGGCGCCAAGACCGCGCACTTCTGCTCCATGTGCGGCCCGCATTTCTGTTCCATGAAAATCACCGAAGACGTCCGGAAGTATGCCGAAGAGCAGGGGATGGCTGAGGAACAGGCGCTGAAAGTCGGGATGGAACAAAAAGCTCGCGAATTTGTCGAAAAGGGAGCGGAAATCTACACGAAAGCGTGAACTTCAACTCAAAACTCGGAACACTGAACCCAGAACTCCGCGCAGCGGTTGTGTTCGTGGAAAAGGGCGCGGAGGTTTACGCGAAAGCGTGACATCCATCGACTGCGATGTTAAAAAAAGGCCATTCATACGGGCCCAACATCGATGCGTATTCACCGAGACAGGCAAGATCGTCGATAATGTGAATAAACGTCGAATAATCTGCCAACAACAAATAATACATTTTTCTCGTAGGGCCTTAGGATCCAATCAAAATTGAAAGCTAAATAGAAAGGCGAACAAACGCATGGCAACAGAAGAACGAGTACTTTGTTTTGAACGGAAACTGCTTGAAGAACTGGGCGTGTTTCAGGGCATCAGTCTGGAAGTTGAAAAATACCTGCCCGTCATGACTGCCCATTCAAATATTCTATACCGGAACCGGAGTGAAGCCGAACAGGACAAACGTTACAAGCAGCTAATCCCCTACGTTCTGATTATTTCCAACGACAAGATACTGCGATATCGTCGGGGCCGCGGTGGTCAGGAGACCCGCTTGCATGGATTGTATTCCGTTGGCGTCGGAGGTCACATTTCGGAAGAAGATCACGGACTCTTTTCAAATGGTTTCGGATACCAGGAGGCTATGCGGCGCGAATTGATGGAGGAGGTGGCCATTGACGTTGTGAAAGAAGCGGCCGTTGCGGTCATCAATGATGACAGCACGGAAGTCGGGTGTGTGCATTTGGGAGTGGTGCATGTTGTGCACGTGGCCGATGAAACCGTCGCCGGCCGTCGCAGTGGCATTGTCGGCCCGGAGTTTGTTCCAATGATTGAAGCTGTGAAAAATCCGACCGCTTACGAATCATGGTCCCGTTTTTGCCTTGAGCATCTGGACGCGCTTCTTTCCAAGGCCGCTACTTCAGGTGTAAAAGCTCCCGAAAGGGTCATTGCTTGATTATGAACGCGTTTGAGGAATACCAAAGGGCTGCCGCTAAAGTACCCGTCTCCTTGCGAAATAATCGTGATCGGGTAGAGCTTCCGGTCTTGGGATTGCAGGAGGAAGCGGGTAAAATTGGATCGCTACTTACGGTTGCGTTTGCAACCGGCAAATTTCGCCTGACGCCAGAGCAAAGCAAGGAAGTTAAAGACAGGCTGGCCGATGTTCTCTGGTACGTTGCCCGGCTCTGTGACGAAACCGGAATTGGGATGCAGGAGTTGGCAACGCACAGCATCGCGCAATTCCAAGCAAGGGCCGACGGGCTTGATCCCGACCGGCAATAATTGCCCCGGCTTGCGAGGTGTTGCGTGAGTTGGTTTACTTTGGCGGCGACGAAATGTTCGCCAGCAATTCCATGAAGGCCGTTCAAAGTTACCATCTCATCAAGCCGGAAGACCTCTTGTGGAGGCCCTCCAATCTGATGCGCATCCCGACGCGGATTTTCTGGAGCGGACCGGGAGCGAGAACATGGGCGCGCGGCTCTGGCGGTTACCGCCGAAGAGCGCGAACACGCTGCACAAACACATCCACGCGGAGGAGTTTTATTTCGTGCTGGAAGGCATGGGCCGCCTGCGCGTGGGCGACGAGACGTTGACCGTGCCGCGCTACGGCGGCGTGCTCGTCGGGCCGGACCAGTTGCGCCAGGTGTTCAATGACACCGACGCCGAGGTGCTCTGGCTCATCATCGGTGCGCCGGAGGAACTGGAATTTCTGCAAGGCTCAAAGTCGAAAGTCGACCTCTCACCATTTTATCCAGTCGATCCCACCCAACTCCCCAAGGAACTCGCCGGCGTGGAGTGGCCGCCCAAAAGTTGATTTGTGGGAGAAGGCGCGGCAAGTCAGCCCTGTGAATCAACGTGCATCAGCGTCAATCAGCGGTTCAATGTTGCGTCACGGCGCCTTCCGCCTCCATTGCGTTTCGGCGCGACAAGTTGCCTTGAATCGGAATCATTCCGATCGTCCCCAGCCATGTCTCCACCAACCGGGGCCATTCCGTAATCGGAAACTTGGTGCGCCGCAGGCCAAATGCATGCCCGCCTTGCGCATACAAATGCATCTCGACGGGAACCCCGGCTTTCTTCAGCCCAATGTAATAGACCAGCGACTGTTCGACACCGTCCACGTAGTCATCCTCCGCCTGCACCAAAAACGTGGGCGGCGTATTGGTGGTCACTGGAACATTCGGATTCAACTTAAAACCTTCATCGTCTTCCCACAGATGCCCCGGATAAAGAGCCACCGCAAAATCCGGGCGGCAGCTTTCTTTGTCCGCCGCATCCACCGCCGGATACGAACGCTTGTCAAAATGCGTGCTCATCGCCGCCACCATATGCCCGCCGGCCGAAAACCCGATCACTCCAATCTTGTGCGGATCTATATGCCACCCGGCGGCGTGAAAGCGCACCAGCCCCACCGTCCGCTGCGCATCTTCCAATGCCGGCAGCGACTCCGCATACGGCCCCGATCCCCTGGTCGGCACGCGGTATTTCAAGAGCACCGCGGTGATGCCTCTGGACGTCAGCCAATTACAAATCTCCGTGCCTTCAAGATCGATGGCCAGACAGTTGTAGCCTCCGCCGGGAAACACGACTACCGCAACACCCGTATTCGTTCCCTTTGGCGAATAGACCGTCATCGTAGGCTGCGAGACGTTGCATACCGCAATCCATGGCACGCCGGTAGTCGGCGGCACGTTCGTAACATACTCCGGCCCCGGGACCGGCTGAGGATCCGGCACTGCCCCCGGCCATATCGGCACTTGCGCATGTCCCGGCGACGGCTGCCAGACATTTGTCTGCGCGCGCAGACTGCCACACGCAAACACAACCCAAAGAGCAAAGATCAAAGGCTTCATCACAATCCTGAAGATGGAAGAGCTGGCATCCGCTTGGTTTGCCGCTCACGGCGCGGGTTCCGCCAGCAATTTCTGGACGACGGCTTCGACGTGATCTGGTTGCAGGCCGACAATGCGGACGATCCCTTTGCGGTCAATGACGGCGTAGGTCGGATAATAATGCACGGCCCACGCTTTCTCGGTTTTCAATTCGGGATCGCGGGCGGCCGGATATTGGATGCCATGTTCCTGGGCGTTGGCGGCAAAGATTTCCTGTCCGTTCTTGCTGGTGCAGACACCGATGATGACCAGTCCTTTATCCTTGTATTTTTTGAGGAGTTCGTTGTTGTGGGGAATGGCCCTCATGCAGGGGCCGCACCAGGTGGCGTATAAATCCACGACGATAACTTTGCCCTTGATGTCAGCGGCGGTGATGCCGCCATTGATCCAATCGCTGACATGGAAGGCGGCCATGGGCTTGCCTTCGAGGGCGGCGTGACTGGCACGTTGCTCCGGTTTGTCGTCCCAAGTCCAACTGTCGGGAAATTCACCGGCGGAAGCGGGCCGCATGCCCCAGAGGAGTAAACCCAAGCCGATAAGAAGTATTTTCTTCGTGCTCATGCTGCACGGATTATCACAGCCGGCGTTGGTTGACAATATTGAACCTCTCTGCCGGGCGGAGGAATTGAAGCCGGTCAGAATCCGGGTTGATCTGTGTTCATGCGTGACCGACTTCATCTGGTTGGCGTTTTTGAGCAATCTCACAACAGGTCGAGCAAGAATGCGTGCGACAACCACGCCCATGTGAGGTAAAGTCACTTCAACATTGAACTGAAAGAAAGGATGAATATGCAAAAACCAAAGTTAGTTTACTCAACCTATATCCGCACGGCGCCGAAAAAATTGTGGGACGCGATCACCCAGCCGGAATTCACGCGCCAGTATTGGGGCGGGTTTGCAAACGTTTCGGATTGGAAGAAAGGTTCGGAATGGCAGCATCTCAATCCGGAGAAGGAGGTCTGGATCACCGGCAAGGTGCTGGAATGCAAAGCGCCCAAGCGACTGGTGTTGAGCTGGGCCGATCCCGACAATCTCGCCGACAAATCGCGCGTCTCGTTTGAAATCGAGCGGATTGAAGACATGGTGTGCCTCAAGGTGACGCATGACAAATTGAAGGCGGGTTCGAAGATGCTCCGCGGGGTTTCCTGGGGCTGGCCGCGCGTGCTGTCCAGCATGAAATCCTTCCTGGAAACCAGCAAGGGACTCAACGTGTTCGCCGGCCGTTGAATGTCCATGCGAACCGATGGAGCTCTTCCGATTGGAAATGAGACCATTCACTTAAAACAGTTTATTTCGCAGTCAGGGCTTCAAGAGGCCGGCGAAATTGGTCCGGTGACGCCACAGCAGGAACAGCGCGAGGTCTTTCAAAAAGAACTGCAACCGGGGGTTGACCCGTCTATTGCTTTACACTTTAGCGTTTCCGGCGTCATGGCCGTGTGGCCGTGACGAAACTGAACCATGAACGATGGACGCGAATGAACCTATGAAAAAACACGTCAATGTGAATGAATGGGTTGCCATGTTCCAGGAGATCGGCCTGGACCAGGCGAAGAGGGAACAATGGCACAAGCTGTTCGAGACCCGCCACCCGGCCGGACACCAAAGTTTTCTGGAGTGGCTGGGCCTGCCGCCTAAAGAGATTGATGAAATCCGGGCAGCCAGCAAATAATAGGCACGCGGGATTGGTGGCGCCCGGCGCGCCGCCATCCTGCTGTTCCTGACGGCGATGAAGACTTGCTCGATTTCCAAACTTGCGCGGGCATTTGGCCTGTCACGCAGCACGTTGCTGTACTACGACCGGTTGGGGCTGCTGCCGCCATCCGGACGGACTGGTTCCGGATATCGCTGCTACACGGACAAGGATCATCGGCGGCTGGAGCGGATCTGCCATTTCCGGGAGGCGGGCCTGACGCTGAAAGAAATCCGGGCCGTGCTGTCGTCGGGCGGCAAACCGGGGGCAAAGCTGGTGGAGCAGCGAATGCGCGAAACGGCGGCGAGCATTCTGAGCTTGAGAAACCAGCAGCGGCTTTTGGCGGCGATGCTGAGCCGGATTGCTTCAGGGAAACCTCCGCCGGTGGTCAATGTAGAGTTGTGGGTTGAGATGCTGGAGGCAGCGGGCATGGACCAGAACGCCAGGAAGCGGTGGCATACGGAGTTCGAGCGGCGCGCGCCAGACGGACATGACGAGTTTCTGGTTTCCTTGGGAATTCCGCAAAAGGAAGTGGCAAGGATCAGACGGTGGAGCCGAGGGGAAGGTACTCTGGAATAAACAAGAGGGTGCTCATTCTTGCATATTTGCGCCTCAAATACGAATCACTCCGGAATCATTCCGATCGTCCTCAGCCACTTCTCCACCAACCGGGGCCATTCCGTCGCCGGAAACTTCGTGCGCCGCAGCCCAAATGCATGCCCGCCCTGCGCATACAAATGCATCTCCACGGGAACCCCGGCGTTCTTCAGCCCGATGTAATAAACCAGCGATTGTTCGACACCGTCCACATGGTCATCCTCCGCCTGTACCAAAAACGTGGGCGGCGTATTGGTGGTCACTGGAACATTCGGATTCAACTTAAAACCTTCATCGTCGTTCCACAGATGTCCCGGATAACACGCAATCGCGAAATCCGGGCGGCAGCTTTCCTTGTCCGCCGCATCCACCGCCGGATACGAACGCTTGTCAAAATGCGTGCTCATCGCCGCCACCATATGTCCGCCTGCCGAAAAGCCGATCACGCCAATCTTGTGCGGATTAATCTGCCACTCGGTGGCGTGAAAGCGCACCAGCCTCACCGTCCGCTGCGCATCTTCCAACGCCGGCAGCGACTCCGCATACGCGTCCAAACCCCGGGTCGGCACGCGGTATTTCAAGAGCACTGCTGTGATGCCCCGGGACGTCAGCCAATTACAAATCTCCGTGCCTTCAAGATCAATGGCCAGACAGTTGTAGCCTCCGCCGGGAAACACGACTACCGCAATGCCCGTATTTTTCCCTTTTGGCGAATAGACCGTCATCGTGGGCTGCGAGACGTTGCATACCGCAATCCATGGCACGCCGGCAGTCGGCGGCACGTTCGTAACATACTCCGGCCCCGGGACCGGCTGCGCATCAGGCACCGTCCCCGGCCATATCGGCACTTGCGCATGTCCCGGCGAAGGCTGCCAGACATTCGTTTGCGCGTTCAGGCGGCCACACGCAAACACAACCCAGAAAACAAAGATCAAGGGCTTCATCACAATCTTGGAGATGACAGACCGGGCGTGTGCTGTCAAGCACAGGGCTTTTCCGAAAAAAACGCGGACGGCCATCATTTGAACGCGGGAAGGAAATTCCGACTGACGTGTCCGTTGGTCCACATGACGCTTTACCCCCGATGTTTCCTCTGAGATTATGCCCGCATGCTTTTCGGGGTAAACGCCACCAGGTCCGCAGTCGTTTTTGCCGAGACCAGGGGGGTGGGCGACAAGTTCGTTGTCACTGCCATCCGGCCGGTTCCGTTTCAAGTCCGCTCCGGGGACGATCTGGCCGGGTTGCTGCAAAGTCTCATCGCCCTTTTCGACCGCAAGGGCAAGGGTGCAGGTTCCGTCATTGCCCTGTTGAAATGCTCGTCGGGCCGGTTTGGTTCCTGTCTGGAAGCGATCAAGGGAGAGGCGATGGTCGAACTCGCGGCTGCCCAGCGCGGACTCCGCGTTGTCAAGGTTGCGCCCCAAAGTCTCAAAAAAACACTCGGCTGCGCGACGGATCAAAAATGGCGGGATCGTGCCGCGGAACTGTTCAATCCCGACGGTAAACGTCGGAACTGGTCCAAGGGCGCAGCCGGAGCAGCGGCCGTCGCCTTCAAGGTTGCCGGGGAGTGACCGGGGTTAAACAACTGAATGCTCATTCTTTCTCCCGCATCACCAGCACGCGCCTGATGCGGCGGCCGGGAATCAAACCGGTCCGATTGAAACGAGAGGGGGTTGACAGGTTGACCCGGTCCTGCCAATTTAGATATTATAATGAAATACATTAGGTATGTATCACCTCCCATTGACCTTTGTCTGCGGCCGGGCGTGATGCAGGTCCGGACTTAAAGAGCGGCGGCAGCCTTCAATGAACTAAAAGCATGAAAGTTTCGCCGAAGTTCAAATGGTTGGTATGGCCGCTGAAAATCGCCGTCGGTGTGATTTGGCTGAGCCTGGTCTGGATAGCCTCGTATCAAATCCTAAACTGGACACCGCCTCCCCCGAAACCATACACCCCCTGGGCCTCGCTGCTGGCGCTTTTTTCCACCGCCCTCATCTGGCTGCTAAAATGCATCAAGGACATCAAGGACGAGCTGGAGGAAGAAAGGTTTTCTGCGCCGACGCTGCTGGCATTTGGCTACCTTGAAAGCTGGGTTAAACCAGCCATTCAATCTTTGCTTAAAGACCAATCGGGTGACGTGCGCTTCTATATTTTTTTACCTGACACACTGGCGCAGCTTGCGGATGTGGAACTCCAGACCACCCGCGCATTTATTACGAATCAAAATTGTGTGATGGGAGAAAAAACCGTGACTTACGGCAACGGGCAAACGGGCAGCGTGGAAACTGTCAAGCGGGCCGGCGGCACGACAGCAATTTATATCGATTTTCCCAAAACCATGAAAGGGCTGAAGAAAGTGGTGGATTATATAATTCCCGCGACCGATCCGGTGGCTCGAGAAGAACTGGAAAAGAAGCTGGTCCGGCGATTCAATGAAATCGTTGAGGCGGAGGCCGGTAAGACTGATTCGTTTTTGTCCCTTCATGCCAAGATAATCAGGATCGGGCAGCAGGTTGCTTTTCATGATACACCGGCCGGCTTTTAAATTTAAAGTTTTTGGATGCCATGAGCCTGCCGAAGTATTTTTTGATGAAAAGCACGGAACGGTCCCAATAAAGGCGGCGAACTTATCGTGTCCGAAACATCTGCCGCAATCAGTGCGGTGACGGCCTGGATTCGTCCACAATACGTTCGATGCGCCGGTCGGGAATCAGCCACATGAGGGCGACGAACACGTAAATGCAGCCGGCCATCCACGGCCGGAAGAATGAGAGTGGGATGGCGATGGCGTAGAGCACCGGTGAGAGCTTGCCTTTAAAATCGCGGCCGATGGCCGCCGCCAGTTTGGAATCGCAGTCCTGCGCGGCGATGATGATGTTCTGCAAAATGAAATAAGCGACGGCGGCCAGGAACAACACCGCACCGTACAGTGCCGTGGGCACCGGCATGAAGTGGTTTTCCCCCATCCAGCCGGTGACAAACGGAAAAAGCGACAGCCAGAACAGCAGGTGCAAATTCGCCCACATCATCGCGCCGTTCACCTTGCGGACGGCTTTGAGCAGGTGGTGATGATTGTTCCAGTAGATGCCGAGGTAAATGAAGCTCAAGGCATAGGTCAGAAAGACCGGAAGCAGGGGCTTCAACACGGCGATGTCCGAGCCTGCCGGCACCTTCAATTCCAGCACCATGATGGTGATGATGATGGCGAGCACACCGTCGCTGAAAGCTTCGAGCCGGTTCTTTTCCATGCGGTCATCTAACATCGCTGCTTTTCCAGCGCGATGTAATAATCGAGGTGTTCCAGAATTTTTTGCCACGGATCGAACTCGAGGCCGAAATCCTTTTTCATCCCGGAGACATCCCAATAAAGCCCATTCTCCTCCCAGCCTTTGTCCACCAGCTCCACGCGGCTCTTCGAGCCGGTCTTTTCCACCGCCGCCCGCGCAATGTCATGCCACGAGACGAATTTTCGGGAGAGGCCGAGATGCGTCTTTCGATTCATGTTTCCATGAAGGACTTTCACGTAGAGCTGCGCCAGATCCCCGGCCCAGATGAATTGGGTGCCGTCATGTTTGATGACGGAAATGGGCTGGTTCTGCACGGCGTTTCTCACGATGTCGCGAAAACGCGTGTCGCCCTGAATGCTGCCGCCCGGGACCACGGGATTTCCAAACACATAGCCCGGGCGGATGATGTTGACCCGCATCGGCGAAACATGAGATTGCGCGGTGACAAAATTTTCGCTGGCCGCCTTGGTGGCGCCATAGAACGTGGCCGGATGCTGTTTCGTGGCGGCGGTGACACTCTTGAGATCCTTCTCGGCTTCGTCCCGTCCGCCCATGTAAAGGCTGTCATTTGCCGCCGTGGACGAGGTGTAAATGAAGTGTTTCACCTGCGCCTGCGCCGCGGCGTCGGACAGGAACACGGTCGGGAGCGTGTCGTCGAGGAGAACTTCCCATCCGGTTTTCTTCGTGTAGTTGAGCGCGACCAGGATGCAGGCATCCTTTCCGGCGACCAGTTTCTCGAGCAGGTTGCGGTCGGTGATGTCGCCCGGCACGATTTCGAGCGCGCTGATTTTGGTGAGCTCCGGCACCTTGTTGCGGTTGCGGGCCAGGATGGTGACGTGATGTCCATGTTTCACAAGTTCCAGTGCCACGTACGAACCGATGAACCCCGTTCCACCAGTCAAGAATACATTCATGGACTTGAGTCTCCGGATTTTTTCGGCCCGACGAAAGAAATTAATCTGCGGGCCGGATCAAGGCGTGGCGTTTTGGCTGTGACACACAAAACCGGCAAAGGCCTGCGTGTATTCCTTGCCAAAAGATATTTTCGAATAGCCCTTGCTATTGCCCGGAAAGGTGCGAGACTTTGCCCGTCTGTGTTAGATAGCTTAACGATTGCAAGGCATGGTGAATCTTCAGGTGAACTTCAGTTCAGTGATGATTTGAAATCCGATTAACGGGAACAGTCTGACAAGAGCAAGGTTAGTCTCACAGTTAAACATCACATGAGTAATAAATTGTTTGTAGGGAATCTTTCCTTCGACACCACTGAAAATGACTTGCAGGACGCCTTCGCGGCGCACGGCACGGTCACGGAAACCAACCTGATGATGGACCGGACCACCGGCCGTCCCCGGGGTTTTGGTTTCATCACCATGAGCTCGCCGGAGGAGGCGCAGAAGGCCATTGCGGCGCTCAACGGCTCGCAACTGGGCGGCCGCGCCCTTACGGTCAACATCGCCAAGCCGCGCGAAGAGCGTCCGGCCGGCGGCGGTGGCGGTGGCGGTCGTCGTGAATACGGCGGCAGCGGTGGCGGTCGCAATCGCTACTAATAGCGCTTGAGATTTCACGGCGGGGTCTGGGTAAAACCAGACCCCGCCTTTTTTTGTGAATTATTTCAGTCCCGTGACCTCGGCATCGAAGGTCATCAGCGGCCTTCCGCTTTCAGCAACAATCTTTGACCCCACAAACCGGATTCCATTGGCGTAATAAATCTTCATTCCGGTTTTGGCCGAAATGTTCACATTCGTAAGCGTCACGTTGGCAATGGGCGCTTCTGGCAGACCCCGGATCGTGCCGGCGGTCGGACAATCGGTCGCGGTCACGTTGCGGATGATGATGTTCTTGTTGAAGGGCGTCCGGTCGGTGATGGGTTCGGGCTGCTCGGTTGACGGGTCCGTGGGCGCATTGCGTTCCGGATAATAATCAATGATGTAAATCGGGTTCTTCACGGCCGTCATTTTGAGGTTTTCATACGTGCATTTCTGCAGCAAACCGCCATTTCCGCGTGATGTCTTGATGCGGATGCCGGCGTCGGTCTGGTTGAAAGTGCAATCACTCACCGTCAAATCCTCGATCCCGCCGGCGGTGCCTGAGCCGATGGAACATCCGTGCCCGTGCATGAACGCGCAATTTTTGACCGTGTAATTTTTGTTCACCGGAGTGCGGCTGCCGGTGGGTTTGATGGCAATATTGTCGTCCCCGACATCAATCGTGCAATCGGCGATGAGATAGTTCCATCCGGAAGGGTCAATGCCGTCGGTGTTGGGGGAATCCGCCGGCGACTTGATGGTGATGCCCTGGATCGTCACGTCCAGGCAATTCTGCGGCACCAGATGGAACATCGGCGAGTTGCTCAGGGTGACGCCGTGGACGCGTACCCGGGTGCAGTTGGCCAGCTTGATCAGGTACGGCCGGTGCGTTGTGGCCCGGCTTGCCCGAAAGGCCGTCCACCAGGCATGGCCCTGGCCGTCAATCGTTCCCTCTCCGCTGATTTCGAGGTCGTGTGCGCCGCTGGCACTGATGCCGTCCTGATATCTCGCCATGGCGACCGGATAATTCGTCAATTCGTCGCTGATTAAAATAAATGCGTCCTTGGCGAGATGCAGATTGATGCTGCTGGCGAGCGTGAATGGCTGGGTCAGAAATTTCCCGGCCGGAACCAACACCGTGCCTCCTCCAGCGGCGGAAGCCGCATCAATTGTTTTCTGAATGGCGTCGGGGTTCATCGTCCTGCCGTCGCCGACCGCGCCGTAGTTGGTGATGTTGAAGGTCGCGTTGGGAATCACCGGCAACGGTATGCCTTGCGCCGGGACACCGAAGGTGCACACGAGGACAAAGCCGGCAACAATTGCGGTGACACAAGTTTTGGAAAGACTCGTGAAAGAATTCATTTCGCAAGGGTAACGCCACTCCGGGAAGCGTCAAGGTTTCAGCGCGATTCACCATGCAGCGCTATGGCCGCGACACAAACGGATTGTCTTTGATGTAAAACCGCAAATGCCGCCTCGCCCAATGCCGGGCGTAATCCACACCCACGCGCGGTCGCTTCACGATGGGAAACAGCTCGGCTTTCGGCGGCGCGGCGATGTAAAAATCGTCACTGAGCAGGTCGTGCGCATTCAGGCGCCGGTCAATGTGCAGCGCCCGGCAGAGCAGGCCGGGGCCGCGAGTCCGGCCCCCGACATTGCGCACCGGCTCGATGGCGCGCAACAACACGGCGGACGCATGCCCTTCGCGCTCCGTCACCACGTTCATGCAGTGATACATCCCGTAGATGAAATAGACGTAGGCGTGGCCCGGCGGGCCGAACATGACCTTTGTCCGCCCGGTCAGTCCCTTGGCCGAATGCGCCGCCAGATCGTGCGGGCCGAGATACGCCTCCACCTCCACGATTCGTCCAACACGTTCCTCGTGGACCAGATATTTGCCCAGCAAATCCCTCGCGACCGCAATCGTGTCCCGGTCGTAAAATGAGCGCGGCAACTTTCGCATGGCGGCACTATACCAATTGCTGTAGAAAAGTCTCACGCTTTGGAGAGACTTTGGCGGGGCGCCCGGTTAAATTCGCGCGCATGAGTTCGCGACAGGTCATTGTGGTCGGCGGCGGCGCGGCGGGTTTTTTTGCCGCCATCACCTGCGCCGAGGCCGCACCCGAGGCCGAGGTGACGGTGCTCGAACGCGGCCCGCAGTTTCTCTCCAAAGTCCGCATTTCCGGCGGCGGCCGCTGCAATGTCACCCATGCCTGCTTCAACCCGCGCGACTTTGCCACGCGGTATCCCCGCGGGGAAAAGGCGTTGCTGGCGCCCTTCAAAAAATTTCAGGCGCGCGACACGGTGGCGTGGTTTGAATCCCGCGGCGTGAAGCTGAAAACCGAGGCCGACGGCCGCATGTTCCCCGTCAGCGATTCATCGGAAACTGTTGTTAATTGCCTGCTGCACTCGGCCCGGGCGGCGAAGGTGAAGCTGCGACTGAATTGCGGCGTAGAGTCAGCCGTTAAAAATGCGGATGGAGGATTTGAACTGACAATCGCAAACAAAACCTCATCTCCCTCGCCTCCCCCAAGGGAGGAGAGGGGCGTGAGGAGGCCGATTCAAATTGGTGAACCAGCCCCTCGCCCCGGCCCTCTCCCCGATTGGCGGGGCGAGGGAGAAAAAACTGCACCGGAAACGCTCGTCTGCGACCGGCTGTTGCTGGCCACGGGCGGCTGTCGCGCGGCGGCGGCGGGACAACTGGCGGTGTCGCTCGGCCACACGCTGGAACCGCCCGTGCCGTCGCTGTTCACGTTTCGCATCGTATCGCCGTGGCTGCGTTCGCTGGCGGGCATTTCAGTCGGCGCGGTCGAAGTGTCCGTGCCGCCGGCAAAACTGCGCGAGCGCGGGCCGTTGCTGGTGACGCACCAGGGCTTGAGCGGTCCGGCGATTCTACGGCTGTCGGCGTGGGGCGCGCGGGCGTTGCACGGATTCAATTACCAGTTTCCGTTGCAGGTCAACTGGCTGCCGCAGCTCCACGCGGAGGCGATTGCCGCCGAACTTAAATCGCGCCAGGCGGCGCAACCCGCGCGTCTCGTTGTCAACGTGCCGGTGACGCCGTTGCCGTTGCGCCTGTGGGAACAGCTCGTTCTGGCCGCCGGTATCGCGCGCGACACGCGCTGGGCCGCGCTTTCGCGGGCCGCGCAACACCGGCTCGTCCAGCAATTGATCCGCACGGAATTTCCGGTGACGGGCAAGAGCCTGAACCAGGACGAATTCGTGACCTGCGGGGGAGTGCGGTTGGGCGAGGTGAATTTCAAAACGATGGAGAGCAAGGTCTGCCCGGGGCTGTTTTTCGCGGGCGAACTGCTGGACATTGACGGCGTGACCGGCGGCTTCAATTTTCAGGCTGCGTGGACGACCGGCTGGCTGGCTGGGAAGGCAATGGCGGCATGAAGTTGGCCGGGTTCACGAGTAATTCGGTGGAAACGTTTTGGCAGTTGACCTGGCGGGCCGGGACTATTTTAAATCCGATTCGGAAAGATTGTGCGATTTTGCATTCGGTGGTTGTTATACGGGTAAATGAACATGACTGACGGTGAACTGCTCCGACGTTATGTGCGTGACCGTTCCGAGCCGGCCTTCGGCGAACTGGTCCAGCGGCACATCAACCTTGTTTATTCGGCGGCGTTGCGCCAGGTGAACGGTGACACGCATCTGGCGGAGGATGTGACCCAGTCGGTTTTTGCCGATCTCGCCCGCAAAGCCGCCCGGCTCACCCGGCACACCTCGCTGATGGGCTGGTTGTACACCAGCACCCGCTTTGTCGCAACCAACGTCCGCCGGACGGAACAACGCCGCAGCATCCGCGAAAGGGAAGCCCACGCCATGAATGCCATCATTTCTTCCACGGAACCGGAACCCGATTGGGCGTTGATTCGTCCCTTGCTCGACGAAGCCATGCATTCGCTGGATGAGCAGGATCGCGAGGCGGTCCTGCTCCGCCATTTTGAAAATCGTTCGTATGCGGAGATCGGCGCACGTTTCGATCTGACGGAAAATGCCGCCCGGATGCGGGTGGAGCGCGCCCTGGAAAAATTGCACGGCACATTCACCAAACACGGGGTGACTTCCCCGGCCCTGGCCATTGCCGGGCTGCTGGCCGCCAATGCCGTTGGCGCGGCGCCGGCGCATCTGGCGGCAAAGGTGGCGCGGGCGGCCCTGACCGGCGCGGCGACTGCGGGCGGATTATCCGGCGTGTTGGCCTATCTCTTGGCTGTGTCCAAAATCAAACTGACAGCGGCAGCGGTTGTTTTGGTCACGGTGGCGGCGTTGCTGGTCGCTTCCCGGCACACCGGGCCAACCGCTTCGGGGAAGGTGGCGGCCGGCACGGCGGCAACAAATTCCGGCGTGAACAATTCCCCGGCCACGACCGCGCCCACGAATCCGGTGACCGTCACTCCCGCCGTGCCACTGCTGACCAACGGTTCGATTCTTCATTTGGAAATTGTTGCCGCTGACAGCGGCAAACCCATCCCGATGGTCCCGATTGAATTCCGCGGCTGGGTGGGCGGAAAATTTGATGGTAAATGGTTTACATCGGACCGCTTTGGCGTCTGTGACGTGGTTTATCCGACCAACATTACTGAACTGGGATTGACGACGCGCAAGGATGATTTTGCGGACACCCGGCTGTTGTGGCGTCCGCCGAATGGCGAAGTCATCCCCAGCAACTACGTTTTGCGGGTGGATCGCCCGACCGCCATTGGCGGGCGCGTGGTGGATGCTGATGGCAAACCGGTGGCTGGTGTAAAGGTCGGTTGGAATCACGAAGATGATCCAACCGCATTACAACTTCCGCAAAATCATGAATTCAGCTGGATTGAGGTTGCCACCGACAAGGACGGGCGCTGGCGGATCAACCGCATTGCGGAAGACATGATCCGCCGAATTTACGGCAGCGCCAGAGATTCTGAATACGTGGATTCAGACACGGTTTTTGCCGGCCGGAACAAGACCACCGAAAAGCAACTGCGGGACGGCACACATGTTTTCCAACTTGGCCGGGCGGTGACAGTCCAGGGTTTGGTGGTTGATGCCGGAGGATCGCCGATTCCCGATGCCAAGGTGTTGGTCGGACATATCGGCGAATCCGGCCGGCGCAACGGCAAGACCCAAAGCGATGGCACATTTTCCATTCCCGGCTGCCCGCCGGGAAAACATCTGGTCAGCGCCGAAGCCCCGGGTTATGCCGCGACGACCATGGAAGCCGATCTGGCTGCGGATGCCGAACCCGTCCGCCTGACGCTGCGACCGGGCAAAACCCTCCGCCTGCGGGTCGTGGACAAGGCGGGCAACCCGGTTTCCACGGCACGTCTCTGGCTAAACACATTTGAGCGTAGTCGTATTGAATTGAATCGCCCCAAACCGGTCCAGGTTGAATACAGCCATAATACTGATCGCGAAGGCCGCGCGGTCTGGACGAATGCGCCGGATGCAGAACTGACGTTCGATGTTCAGGCGTCAGGCTACTTGCGCGTGGATGATGTGAAAGTCCGCCCGGACGGCGAAGAACACATCATTACCCTGCCGTCGGCACTGGTGGTGCATGGTGCGGTTTATGATGCAGACACTGGCCAGCGCATTCCCCGTTTTCGCATCGTGCAGGGTTGGCCGGAGTGGAATCCGGTGGCGGGGACGACCAATGTGCAGTGGAGTGCCATTGGACGGTTTTGGCTCGACTTTGCCAACGATGCTTACACCAATAGGTTCGAAGAGGCGGTGATGGGAGGTACGGAAAATCGCGGTTACGTTTTAAAATTTCAGGCCGACGGTTATGCGCCCTTCGTTTCGCGGGTCATCGGGCCGGATGAAGGCAATGTGCAACTCGATGTGGTTTTGCACCGGGCGGTTGTCACCGTGGTGACGGTCCGCAAGCCTGACGGTCAACCCGCCAGCGATGCGGATGTGGGTTTGGTGTCTCCGGGAGCCCGCCTGTGGCTGACCCAGGGAGGGTTTAGTCGTCAGAACGTCCAAAGCGGCGGTTCACTCCTGCGGACAAAAGCGGATGGAACATTTGAATTGCCCCCGGATGACAGCATCACCCGGGTGATTGTGGCCAGTCCGGACGGCTATGCCGAGGCGGCTCCAACAGCGTTGTCGGCCAACCCCGTCCTGCAACTTCAACCTTGGGGCCAATTACAAGTCGCCTGTTTTTCCGGCGGTAAACCGGCGGCGGGGCGCGAATATGAACTCGAACTCGGCGGCGGTTCACCCGACACGATCTCATTCGATTTTGGAATGACCCGCGTCAAGACCGACGAGCGGGGACAGTTTTCAGTTTCGCAACTGCCGCCGGGCAAACATCAACTGGTCCGGATTCTTCTGGTAAAAGTGACGGGGTCAGGCTCCGAAGGACGGATGCAGGGTGACAAAACCCCCTTTGAAATCCGGCCGGGCGAAACAACGACACTCAACCTGGGCGCTTCAACTTATACGGTTACAGGCCGTTTGCAGTGGCCGCCCGGCAATCAACGACAGCCGCAGTGGCACATCGATGTCGGTCTTTACACTCCAATGCCGGTCATGCCACCGGAGGCAATGACCAATGAAACCACCCGCGCCGCGTTCCTGCAAACGGATGAATTCAAGGCCGCGCAACAAAATATGCATTCGTACGAGGCAACCATTAATGATGACGACACCGTTTCAGTGGATGAGGTGAAGGCTGGGGATTATGTGTTTGGAGCTGTCGTGTTCGAAATGCTGCCCGGCAATTCCTCAGGGGGCACTGTCAGCCGGTTCAAGAGTTTTTTTCAAAGCACCGTGAAAGTGACCATCCCTGCCGATCCGCCCTCCGGGAATCTTGACGCCGGGGTGATCGAGCTCAAGGCGATATCAGTCCCGCACTGAAGATGTTTCAGTCGTCGGGTAAAATGTTAGAGGCTGGATTCCGCAGCCGCTGGTAACCGGCGCTCCTTTTTCCACGCCCACCACAGAACCAAAATCGCACCCGCTATCAGAATGAAGCTGCACGACAGCAACAGCCAGCGGTCTGGTTGGCGATATCCGAAATCCCGGCCTTGAATAACCGTGTTATATGGAATTTTGTTTTCCGCCAGCAGGGTGAGTGTGGATTCATATACCGATGTGATGTCAGCGGTATAAGACCTGTGTCCTGGAATGGAAATCTCCATTTCTTTCGATCCATTATTGTATTGAATGACTCCGGCCCGGGCGTTTTTGTTCTCTGCGATGATTCGTCGAGCTTCGGTCACGGAAATGGTCTGGCCGTAGATGTGATGTAACGTGAACCGAACCAGCAGAAGGCTTATGGCGATCAGCACCAGCGCGACGACCGTGCCAAATACCTTGTTCGCCGTTCTCTCCACCCGCTGCATTTCTCTTGTCCGGTGCTCATCTGTTTCCCGTGGGTTGTATTTTCCGGGGCGGCGCAGGAGAACAACGCCACCGATCGCCAGGATGAAAATGCAGAACACTGGCAAAAACCGGCCCGGCCATCCAAACACCTCGAAATCGCGGCCTTGGACGTAGGTTGGGCACTTGATGCCTTGTGCCTTGATCAGGGCAAGTGTGGCATCATCCACCGGCGCAGAGAACAGGACCCGCTTGCCGTTTTCCCGCAGCGCGATAAAAAAATCACTGTATCCGTTCTGGTATTGCGAAATGGAAAACTGGATTTCCTTGCCTTTGCTGTCCGCGACCATTTTCTGAACCTCCGCCGCAGTTATATGCTGGACCTTATGGTTCGTATCCGCGAAAACAAGGCCGAGCAGGCTCGCCGTCCCAATCATCGCGATGATCACCCACAGAACAAACCGTTTTTTCTTCCTGGGATTCACTGCCACTTCTGGTTCATATGCGGGCTGCGACTGGAACTTCCGCCGACGCTGCCACGCCCACAGTATCAGAGCGGCTGGCACCACGGCATACATCAATCCCAGCCAAATGGTCATTCCGCTCAACAACCCCTGCCGGAATTCGGCTGAAAAATCCACGGGCAGAATATTTAGAACAATAAGCAACAGGAACGGAAAGACAACAAACGCAGCCAGTGATCCGACCACAATGCGCCAGAACATAGCGACCGACTCGCGTTGCTGCGACGATTGCCGGGCGTCGCCGCCCATTTTAAATCCGAAATACCCGCCCAGCAGCAGGATGGGGCTCAACGCGCCGAGAAAACCGGAAATGGCCTTGAGGATGACTTGAAAAAATGCTCCCAGTCCCGTCGCTTTTGCCATCGCGCCGCCCTTGGTCGCGGCGGCGGTCGCCGTCGCCGCCTTGGCGGTCGTGGCCAGCAGCGGCAGGGCCGCAATCACGCCGAGCGTGAAGGTCTTGCCCGGACTGATTTGTTTCAGCGCGCCGGCGACAAAGGCGAGGAATTGCTCCTGCAACAGTTTCCGTCCGCGCGACAGCCGTTGCTTCACCGCGTCCTCGCTCAACTCCAGATCCCGCGCCACGGCCTCGATGGATTGGTGCTCGCGATAAAACAAGACCAGCGGTTCGCGATAAATTTCCGGGATGCGTTCGAGCGAACGCCAGAGAATCGCCTTTTCCTCGTCGCTGATGACCTGGTCCGGCGGCAGCGGTTCCGGCGAGACCCATTCATCCGCCTCCAGCGATTCGGCGGCATGAACCGGCTCGCGCCCCTGGCGCCGGAATTCCTTGCTGATGAGAAAACGGGTGATGCTGCACAACCAGGGCCGCAATTTGGCCGGCTCACGCAGGTCCGCCAGTTGTTTCCAGGCGGACACGAAGGTCTCCTGGGCGAGGTCTTCGCTCTGGCTCACGTTGCCGGTGGCGCAATACGCCAGCGAGGAAATCAAGGTTTGATACCGTTCCACAATCTGGCGGAAGGCCTCCCGGTTTCCGTCCAGGCTTTCGGCCACCAGCTCGGCATCGTTGAATTCCGCCGTTTGCATTGCTTCGGTCGTCATCATATCACCCGGTAAGCACCCGAAAAGGGCCAAAGGGTGACAAAGAATCGCAACAAAAGAATTTTAACCGCGGATGAGCCCGGATACACACGGATGGGTCTGCTGACGGTGCGATGACTGGTCAAAAGATAATTGCCGATAGTTATCGCTATTGAGGCTGAACCTGCCATGCTGGGCGGGTCTGTTGGATAGCTTGTCTCTTTCAAGGCATGGTGAATCTTCAAGTGAACTGAGTTCAGTGATGATTTTAAACCCGATGTTCGGGAACAGTCTGTGGAAAGTACCGGTTTGTCGGACAGTAAAACATCACATGAGCAATAAATTATTTGTCGGGAATCTTTCCTTTGACACCACCGAAAACGACCTGAACGACGCGTTCGCCGCGCACGGTACGGTCATGGAAACCAACCTGTTGATGGACCGGGAAACCGGCCGTCCCCGCGGATTTGGTTTTATCACCATGAATTCCGCCGAAGAGGCGCAAAAGGCCATTGCGGCGCTCAACGGCTCGCAACTGGGCGGTCGCGCCCTCACGGTCAACGTGGCCAAGCCGCGCGAAGAGCGTCCGGCCGGTGGCGGTGGCGGTCGTCGTGAATACGGCGGCAGCGGCGGCGGTCGGAATCGTTACTGATCCAACCGCAGGTTTTTCGTGGCGGGGTTCGGGTGAACCGGTCCCCGCTTTTATTTTTGATATTGTTGTCATTGCCGATTTATCGCCATGAAAGAAGAACATATTGAAGTGGAAGGTTCCGTCACCACCGTGCTGCCCGGCACGATGTTCCGGGTTGAACTGGCCAACAAACACCTCGTGCTCGCCACGATTTGCGGCAAGATGCGCAAACGCTGGGTGCGCCTGACCGTTGGCGACCGCGTGAAGATGGAGATGTCGCCCTACGACTTGAACAAGGCGCGCATCACCTGGCGGTTGAAATAGCATACGCGGGCGGGACGAATCACCCGCCACGTTGCGCCGCTGGCGGCGGTAGGCACCGCGCGGGTGCGTCAGTGATACCAGGACTTCTGGATTTCCTCGAGCGTCATCAGGTGGGCGGTTTTCAGGAGACGGCAAAAATCCTTCTTGCTAACGTGATGGAAGGTTCCTTCGCGGGTGGTGAGGCTCTTGACGGACTTGTATTCCACCTCCAGGCGTTCTAGGTGCAGGATGCGCAGGTATTCCTCACCGCGTTTCCAGACCTGGCCTTGTTGCAGCTTCATGGTCATCACTATACGAACCGCGTGCGGGCGCTGGCCACACGATTATTGTGGAAGGAATGATCCGAATTTCCACCCGACGCCAATAGCCGCCTGACCCGTGGTGCCAGTGGGTTTATTATGCGACGCAAAATGCATCTTCTGATTAGTTGTTTTGAATCCGCTTTTGCTTGGGGACGGATTCGGAGATTTCAATCTTCCCTTCTGCCGTCACTAAAACCGTCCCATCACCCAGCACTCATCACCGGCCACGTTCATCTTTACACGCCAACATTGCGGTCATAATCTCAGCGCATGACCAACGCGGCTCAACTTTTGAGACGTTTCGCATTTTACCCGGTGCTTGCCTGTTTTCTTGGCGCGCTGCTGTTCGTCAGTTGCGGGAAGCAATCTTCCGCGCCCGCAAGTCAGCCCACCGCGGCCACCCATTCCGCGCCGCCGCCGCCGCCGAAGGTGGCCGGGCCAGGCCCCAATGAGAAAGTCTGCTTCGAGTGCCGAGGGAAAGGCACGGTGCCGTGTCTTGCGCCCGGGTGCAAAGACGGCGAGGTGGATTGTCCGGGACCTTGTCTTAAACTGTCAAAGGGCGCGTGGATACACATGACCGTGGCCGGACATGATCCGGGCGAGTTGTGGCAGAAATTTCCGAATCTGAATGGCCAGGGGGGATATCAAGCCTGGAACCAGGATCATGTTGGCGAGGTCATCGTGTACAAAAATGGTGTGGCGGAGAACATCGGCAAGTGCAAGGTCTGCGGTGGCACCGGCAAGGTGACTTGCAGTGTTTGCAATGGAACGGGAAGGCAAACCTGCCCGGTTTGCAACGGTACAAAGTTTGTTCCGCTCGCCTGGACGCCCACAAATAATCCGTGGTTCAACAGTCAGCCCGATTTGATACGGCTCAAGGATGGACGGGTGGTTCTGGGCCGGGTGGCGGTGGCGATTGGCGAAGAGCGAACGATCATCACGCGCGACAAACAAACCCTGCACTTGAAAGCCTCGGACATCCTGCCCCGGGCGGATACCAACCCGCCCGCAACCAAAACGCCGTCTTCAAAATAATCGCGCTGGAGCCACCCGGCAACGACAGTGTCATGCGAGAGAACGTGGAACCAGAACTGACCTTGGAGCAGTTGCGCACGCTGCTCCCCCGCGTCGAAATGGATTTCGACACGCCGGAAGGCGCCATCCTCTGTTTGGAGGACGCCTGCCGCCGGCAGAACATCGAATCCGCCTGCGTCTGCAAGAATTTCATGATCGAAGGAACGCTGAAGTTGCTGGACCTCGACCCGAACCTGGCCCGCGACCCGGAGTTTCGGAAGAAGAACACCCTGCTTTTGGAGCGGACCTACCGGAAGGCAACCGCGGAGTCCTGGCCCGACCTCAAGGGCGTGGAAAGTTTTTTCATTGACCGCCAGCTTTACACCGACGGCATCGTGATGGTAACGGAGCTTCACCGGTTGCGGGACGGCACGTTCAACCAGCGAACACTGCTCGTGGCCAAAACCAAGGACGGCTGGAAGGTGCTCAATGAGATTTCGGACGACGAACTTGCCGGTTGACCGCAGGGCCAGCCGGCTTTTGGGTTAATGTCGCTTACTCCTTCTTGATGTTTGGCAAGGTTATTGCTAATTGATAATTCGTGCACCAAAACCAGATTCTTCCCTCACTGAAGCTGTGTATTTTGCTGGCGGCATCATTCACACTTACCGGTTGTCTGTTGGACGAAGATTTTGAAAGCTCCAGCGGTTCAAGAGGCTCCTTGAGCGGGGCCATGAAAGCGTCCGCCAGCGGTAGCACGCAGCCGGTGCATGGGTCCGGCTATTCGGAATCGCACACGGATACGCATGTGGATACCGATGTGAACGTCGCGGTGGCGGCCGCTTCCAGCAGCAGTTCCAGCAGTAGCAGCAGCGGCAACAACTCAGGAACAGGCAAGAGCCTGTTTGACGAAGGTCGGATACAAATGCTGCTCGACGTGGGGTATTCGGTACCTTTTAACGGCCAATTCGAATCAATCACACGGTACACCTTCCAGGGCTGTTTTGAAAATGATCACTTCTGCGGCGGTGTTTATGCCAGCTTCGACCCGGTGGAAATGAAATCCGGAACCCTTGCGGCGGAAGCGGTTAAGAACACGATAATGTTGGAGCTTGGATTTTCCGGCCGATATTATTTGACTCCGGCACATGCCTTCATCAGCCCATATTTTTCGGCCAATTTGGGGGCCCAGTATTTGTTTTGGGATTACCGTAATCCGGTTTATACCTCCGATGGAAATAAAATCACATCCGACTCCTTGCCGGCAGTGGGTGGCTATGCCGGTTTCGGTATCGCCTTTTGGCGAAACAGTCATGTGAATCTGTTTGCCGAGGCAGGCTTTGGCGGAACCGCCTTCCTGAGTCAAACAAAAGAAGGATTTGAAAACGATGTTTTCGACGATTTCGGTTACTTTTCCATCAGGGCCGGGCTGGGCTTTAAATTTTGAGCCAGCCGACGGCTCTTACCCGTGAGGATCCGTTATCGCTTCAGCTTTTTTTGAATTTCCACGCCGAATCGAGCATCTCCTGGCTGTACGGTTCGGGGACCACGCCCGAGGCCGCATAAAGATAAAGCGCGCCCTTGTAGATCTGGCCGGCCAGACTCGTCAAATAGGAGAGCACGAACATCGCCACCAGCCAGAGCAGGCCGGCGATGCCGAGGAGCCAGAAATTTTTCAACAGGATGGAAACCGCCAACGCGCCAAAGAGAAATACCATCGAAGCAATCATCATCAGCCCGCTGACCATGCCCAGGCCGACGTAACCAATCAGCGCCTCACCCCAGGTGCGTTTCAGAATGCCGGCGGATTTCTTGAGCAGGGCCACCGGATTGGCATTTTGCTCCTCGCACACGATGATCGGGATGACAAAGACCGCCGCGATGCTCCACGCGATGCCGATAAAGCGTGCGATGATCCGGCCCACGAAATTCAGCCGCTCCTCCAGTTGCCGGATGATCAGGCCCACCAGCCCGGCAAACAAAGCCCACATCAAAACCGCCTTCCACTTCGTGCCCGCAAACTTCAACCCGCGGATGATGGACACCGGCTGTCCGCCCAGGGCGATGAGGATTTCATGGTAGAAAGCGACGTTAAAAAAAGTGGCGAAAAACATCGAAACAAAATAGAGAAACGCCAGATAAACCATCGCGCCCGGCGTGAGGCCGGCCCGGGAGTTGTTTCCGGCGGCGGCGTCCGGGGATTGGGTGAACAGCGAATGGCTGATCGCCTGCCAGTGCTGGGCCGAGGCATAGGAATAACCCGTGGGCCGCAGCACCACCGGCGCGAGAAAGAACAGCATGATCATCATCGTCAGGAAAAAAATGATGATGGGGAAGACCAGCAACTGTTTGTTTCTGGCGATGATGAAGAGGGAACTCTTGAACAACTGCCAGCTTCGTTGAAACCTGCTCATTATGTTCATGGCGTCTCTTTCGTAAGGATGAATGTTATTGGTCCACGGTTGTTTGGTTGCGAACGGCTTGAATCACCCGGATGCGAAACCAGAAAAACTTATGCCACCAGCCCGGATATTGTCAGCAACTTTTTTTCCCATGGCAAAACGCCCATTTGGCTTTCACTCCCTGACCAGGAGAAGCTTCAATGCTTCACTTCACAACAAGAACCGGAGGCGCAATTTGGTTTTTGGTTCCACGGCAGCTTCGCCAGCAGCAGACCCATGCCGCACCAGTCGGTGACGCCGGCAAAAACAAGTCCCGCGCCCACGAACGCCGAAAGGGCGATGAAACCGGGATGAACAAAATATGCCAGCAACACGCCCGTCAGCACCAGCGAGCCGGCGGCAATGCGCACCTGGCGTTCGAGGCTGATGACCCCGGCGGCTCCGCGGGTCACCGGCAGTCCGGCGTCAATCCACGCCTGCGTGCCGCCTGCGACGACAATGCCTTGATCGAATCCTTCCCGGGCGAACTGTTCCGCCGCCTTGGTGGCGCGTCCGCCCGACCGGCAAAGGAGATAAACCGGCTGGCCTTGGGGCAGTCGGCCCGCGTCGAACAGCGCCTTCGGCGAAAGCTGGTCGAGCGGCACATTGCGCGCCTGCGGGACATGCACCTCTGCGTATTCCACGGGCGTGCGGACATCCAGCAATGGCAGGCCGGGTTGGGCGGCCAAGAGTTTTTGGAGTTCAGCCGGAGCGATGGTTTTCATATCGGTGGCTGCAATATATCCTTTTTGCCCGGCAAGTGAAGTTGGAATGGCGGGCCGGGCCGTGGGCATTTGAAGGAGGCCGGTATCGAACGTTCGTTTGCGTTTTTTCAAGACGGCGATGATTCCGATGCTATAATGGCTTCGTGAACAGGCGGTGATTGAAAACAAACTCTGACCAGCCATGAAAGTTCTCTTCCTCGGCGGCACTGGCATCATCAGCACGGCCTGCACCCAACTGGCAGTGGCGCGCGGATTTCACGTCACCCTGCTCAATCGCGCCCGGCGCCCCGCGTTGCCGGGCACGCATCAAATCACGGCTGACATCGCCGACCTCGCGGCCACGGCGACGGCGTTGGGCAAACAGAACTGGGACGCCGTGGTGGATTTTATCGCCTTTACCCCGGCGGAAATCGAGCAACGCATCGCGCTCTTCCGGAGCCGCACCGCCCAATACGTTTTCATCAGCTCGGCCAGCGCCTATGAGAAACCGTTGACGCATTGGCTCATTACCGAGTCCACGCCGCTGGCGAACCCGTTCTGGGATTATTCGCGGAACAAGGCTGCATGTGAGGAACGACTGCTGCGCGAGGAATCGTTTCCGGTGACGATCGTGCGTCCGTCGCTGACCTATGGCGACACGGTTGTGCCGCTGGCGGTGAACAGCTGGCTCACGAGTTACACGGCGGTGGACCGGATGCGGTGGGGCAAGCCGGTGATCGTGCCCGGGGACGGACTATCACTCTGGACCATCACGCACAACAGCGATTTCGCGAAGGGACTGGTTGGGCTGCTCGGCCAGAAGGCTGCGATCAGTCAAACCTTCCATATTACCTCCGACGAGGTCCTGACGTGGAACCAGATATATCAATTCACGGCGGAGGCGGCGGGCGTTCCGGCTCCACGGCTGGTGCATATCGCCTCCGATTTCATAACGACCTGCATTCCGGAAGACACGGGGACGTTGCTGGGTGACAAGTCGCACTCTGCCGTGTTCGACAACGCCAAGATCAAACGCTTCGTGCCCGAATTTGTTTGCACCACGCGATACCGCGAGGGCATTGCCCGCACGATAGCGTGGTTTGACGCCGATCCGGCGCGCCGGCAGATTGACGGGGAGACCAACGCCGCGTGGGACCGGCTGATTGCCGCCTATGAACGCGGGTTCGCGGCCGCCCGGCGCGAGTTTGGTCAATGAAATTTGTTCCAAGGAAACGCAACTTGTGAAAAATTATGGCTCATAACCCTCCTCCGACTGACGCCAAAGTCAGGATTGGCCACGTGCATCTGAAGGTGGCCGATCTCGAACGGGCGCTGAAATTTTATCACGACGTGCTCGGTTTTGAACTGACGCAACGCTTTGGATCGCAGGCGGCGTTTCTGTCCGCCGGTGGGTATCATCATCATATCGGTCTGAACACCTGGGAAAGCGCGGGTGGTTCGCCGCCGTTGCCGGGCACAACGGGGTTGTATCACCTGGCGATTTTGTATCCGACCCGCGCGCTGCTGGCCGATGCCTTGCGTCGCTTGCGGGCGGCGGGGATTGAACTGGACGGTGCGGCGGACCATGGCGTGAGCGAAGCGCTTTATCTGCGCGACCCGGATGGCAACGGCGTGGAGCTTTATTGGGATCGCCCGCAGGAGCGATGGCCACGCACGCCGGACGGCGGCCTGGCGATGTTTACGCGGACACTGGACTTGGATGCGCTGCTGAATGAACAGCCCCGTTGACGTGAACCGGCTCGTCCAACAGGCAACGCACAACGTCCGCAGCGGTGTAGGTGTCGCAACCCGGCTTGAGAAATTGTGCCACATGCGCGACGTCGTCGCCAGCGGTCATCAACGCCAATTCCTCTTCCGAATTGGAGCGCACCTGGTTGAGGCCGATGTTGGCAACCAGTCCATTGCAAAGGCATTTGCGGCCTTGCGCGTCAGCGACCGTCCCGCCTTTTTTGACATAATCATCCACCGGCTCGGCCGGGCAACGGTAGCCCAGTGTCCCGTCCGGTTTGCGATAAAGATGCCGGAGATAACCCAGGTCGCAGATGCGCGTCCGGGCCGCATAATGACCGGCTTCGGAAAGCGTGTCGGGCATCAAAACCACCTTGAACGGAAAACCGGTGGGCGAGGCAATCGGGTCGGTGAAAACGCGCGCAGTGCCGGCGCGGCTCATTTGCAGGGCCTGCCGCTTGAGTTCGGGGCGCAGCCCGGATTCGTTGCAGAATGCGAAGGCCGTTCCCACTTGAACGCCGGATGCGCCTTGCCGCAAGGCCTCGGCCAGCCGGCCCGGCCGCCCATACGAACCGGCCAGCCAGAAGGGCCGGCCCAAGTCGCGGATTTTTTCGAGGTCAACGATATCGCGCTCGCCATAGATCGGTTCGCCGATGGCGTTGAGTTGTAACGGGCCGCGCGGCGGGGCATTGTGCCCGCCGGCGGTGTCGCCTTCGATGACAAAGCCGTCCACGTGTCCGCTGGCCTTTCTGGCCAAAGTCATGGCGAGGGTCACCGAGGCGACGATGCCGAGGAATTGCGGACGCTTCAAAACCGGCGGCTGGCCGTTGAAAAAGGCGCGCGGGTCGAACGTGGAAAGGAATTCCTCACCGGGCTGCGCGCCGATGACGTCAATTTTCAATTGCGCCGGTTCGCCTTGCGCCATGCGATCCAGCGCACCGGGAATGGCGCGCGGTATGCCGGCGCCCATGAGCACGTAATCCACGTCGGCGAGCATCGCGCCGTAAAGCGAAGGCAAAGTGGGCAGTTGGATTTTTTCGAGATAATTAATGCCGACCAGTCCGCCGTGGCCGTCCTTGGCCAGAAACACTTCCACGAAGTTGGCCAACACCGTCAATTCCACGAGCGCCGGGCCGGGGCGGAGCGTGGGCATGGCCGCGAGTTTGAATGGCGTCGCCGGAGATTTTCCGCCCGGCACAAAGTATTTTGCCAGCACGCGCGCGGCGACTTCGGGAACGGGGAACCGGCTCAGGGCGTGGCGCAGGTGGCCATCGAGATCGCCCAGTTGCAGGCTGCGGGCCAGGATGATGGCGAGTCCCGTTCCGGAAACGACGCCCAGTTGCCCCAATTTGGAGACGGTGCGCGCCAAAGTCCAGCCGGACACGGCAACGCCCATACCGCCCTGAATAATCTTCGGCTGTAACATAATATAAACCGCACCACCAGCGCTTTGCTCCACAAGGAGAAAAGCTCACGACAGAAAAGTCCGGAATCGCCGGAAAGGTGTCCCTTGAAACACCCTGGCGGGAGTCCGTCGGAAACCGACGCTGGGAGGATTATAGCCCATTTGCCGGTGAATAGGAAGCACTGTTTTTTAAAAATAAGCGGCTGGTTTGAGCGGGTGCGCCAGACACGCCCCGGCAGTTGCATCACATTGAAATTGCTCCGTTCGGTTTGCATTGGCCGGAATTGGACGCGGATTTGTTTTTTCGCGGATTGCTCGAAGGCGATCACGGCCAGTTTCAGTAAAAAGCCAAAGCCTGATGCTTAACGCTCCGCGCGCCAGCCAGTTGCCGGGCACCAATGGGGAATTGTGATAAGCAGCGTTTGCTGGAATAGATGGCGGGGTCATATTGTCATTGGCGCACAAAAGTTCACCCGGCAATCTCGCGGACATTTCACGCTACTGGCAAAGCGCCAGAGGACTGGCATACTCCAAGACGCTTCGCGTATTTAGTATCGTTGTGTCGCGCACAGCGTCTTGGACTGCGGCGGCCCTCCGCCGCTTTTCCGAGAGCAATATTCAAATTTGAGGACAGGCGGCAAAGTTCCAAGCCTTCGCGCGGAATAAAAACGCCCCGCAGTTTCCCGCGGAGCGTTTTTTGATTTCAGTTGTAGCGTCGAGCCTGCGGCTCGACAATATCGGCGCACAGCGCCGACGCTACATGTTTGCGAACCGACGCTGGCGATAAGTGACAGAACTGGAATGGTTTTTACGTCCGCCCTCACCTTTTATCCTCTCCCCCGGGGAGAGGAAACGGCTTTCGATTGATTCTGTTTTTGCGGATGTGTGTCCTGCCAATCCAGTCGTATATATTTTCAAAGGAGCGGCGAACGATTCTCCCTCTCCTGGGGGAGGGCCGGGGCGAGGGAGGTCGTGACATCATTCCACAAATACCGGCAATAAACAACGCCCCGTGATTGTTCACGAGGCGTTGTTTGTTTAACGGAATTCCTCAGGAACCGACGCTGGCCAGTTCCTCGTTGTTTTCCACGTTCACAATCTTGAACTGCTCAGCGTGCATGCCGGTGTCGGCGCGGAAGGACAGCTTGCCGAAGTAGCGTTTTTCCATCTCGATGAGATGCTTTTCGTCCTCGGTGCGGAGCCGTTCCAGCACGGTCGGATTCACCACGATGCGCAGTTGGAAATCCGACTCGTCGCGCTCGCGCGTTTTCAAAATCTCCTGCAGCTTGCGCTGGATTTCCACGCTCATCGTCAATGTGCTTTTCACCTTGCCGCGGCCCTTGCAATACGGACAGTCGTCGTACACCGCCGACCGCACGCTTTCGGTGTGGCGCTGGCGCGTCATTTCCATCAGACCGAGTTGGGAGATGGGCAGGATGTGGGTCTTGGCCTTGTCGCGGCGCAGACCTTCCTTGACGCGCTGATACACGGACTGCTGGTCGCGACGCGACTTCATGTCAATGAAATCGAGCACGATGAGTCCGCCCATGTTGCGCAGCCGGAGCTGGCGGCAGATTTCCTCGGCGGCTTCGAGGTTCACCTTCAGGATCGTGGCTTCCTGGTCGCGGCTGCCCTTGTGCCGGCCCGTGTTCACGTCAATCGCCACCAGCGCCTCCGTTTCGTCAATGACGATGTAGCCGCCGCTCTTCA